>Ga0209164_1000386_pt1 | contig 111699 bp, 94 predicted proteins | sample MTBNYHSulfiMetaG_FD_187458 | JGI IMG/M metagenome (GOLD analysis project Ga0209164, IMG submission 187458) | Enrichment culture microbial communities from rom New York Harbor, USA that are MTBE-degrading - MTBE-NYH (New York Harbor Sulfidogenic)... | ecosystem: Environmental > Aquatic > Marine...
CAGGAACCACAACCCTATGGCGCGGCATCCTGGCTGCTACGTATATCAAAGCCACTTACCTCCTTTTATTACCCAATCTCAGGGCTGGCCCATAGCACCCCCGGTGTCAAGTGTGGGTAATAGTCAGTTTAAATAAAGGGGGGTTGGATCATCCTCAGGGAATCAATGAAACCTGGTTTCTCAGTTTCAGATGCCAAGTTGAGAAATCAAACACTTATCGATCAAAAAGTCTGAATTGAGGTTTATCTTGGGCAGTAATGTCCCCACCTATTCCATCCTCACAACGTGAAACAGGCTCGAAGCCTTTTGGCCGGGGGAGACGTCCTCCTCCCCTGGCCAGTGGAAAATTGACCTAACACAAACCAACACAACCGGGACAGCAATGCTTGCTTCTTGTTGCTTCTCCGTGTTACCCTCGAAAAAAATTTTTCCTCACTCGAGCAGAACCCAGGTCGCAGCGGGGATACCGAGAGCTCACCCGAATGCCGGGGCAACCGTTTTTCCAGGAGGCGTTCATGAAATCTCATCGATCTGTTTTTTTTGTGAGTGGCATGATTGCATCCCTCGCTCTTTTTGCGTGCGCACAGCCGGAGCAGGAAAGCTTCAGGACCGCCCAGGCCCTCAGCAGCAAAGACAGATGGGAAGAAGCGATCTCATACTACGAGAAGGCGGCCAGAGAGCATCCTGAGAAAACAGAATATCGCCAGGCATGGGAGAAAGCGAAAAAGGAGGCCGCAAAGGCACGTTTCGAAAAGGCCCGCAAGATGGCCGAGGCCCATCCGGAGCCCAATATTTCAGTTCTAGACCTGATCCTCGAGGAAATTTCGGTCGCCGCCACTTTTGATCCGGCGAACCAGGAAATCTCGTCTTTCAGCCGACAGATCAGAGAGAAAAGGGAGAAGCTCCTGGAGGAAATCAAGAGACTCTATGAGGACGCCAATACCGCCATAAGGGATGAAGACTGGTTCGAGGCGGTGGAGAAGCTCACAAAGATCAGCGAACTCTACCCGGACTATGAAGATACGACAAGCAAACTGTCTCAGGCAAAAGGAGAGAGAATCAAATTCTGCTACGAACAGGGCCTCGCTTTTGGGAAAGATGAGCAATGGGAAATGGCCGCCAAAGCATTCAAGCTCGTCCTGGAGCTCGACCCGGACTACCGTGATACCCAAGAACTTTACGAGCAGGCCGTCGCCAACGATACCATGGGCTACTACCTCGGAAAAGGGAAGCAAATGGCGGAGGAAAAACAATGGGACAAGGCCATTTTCCTGATTACGAAAGCAATGGATTACGATCTGGATAACAAGGACCTCTACCGATACCTGGAAACCCTCAAGGCCCATGCCAGTCTGGACAGCCTCAGCCGCGCCGCCAAAAGCACCTCACGGGACCGATTGGAGGAGGCCGTAGACCAGATGAAGAGGGCGTTGGAATACGACCCTTCCCTTCGCGACAGCTCCTTTGCCTCGGAGATCCTGGGGAACCTGGCTCGAAGGCTCTATGAGAAGGCTCTGAAATACGCAGCCGTCGGCAAATGGGGCAATGCGCTTATCTGGATGGAAAAGCTCCGGCAGATTCATCCCGAATATCAAGATACACCCGATAGAGTCCGGGCAGCCAGGGACGCGATCAAGAGCCGAATCGGAAGGTCAATCCCGGTTCCGGATTTCTCCAGTCCAACCGCCCATTTCCAGGAGGCTCAGCAGCTAAGGGCCGACGGCAGGGAGGAAGAGGCCATAGAAAAATACATGGATGCCATTTTCGATGAAAAGCGGAAAGGGGTTTCCACTTCCATTTCCATAAGGTCACGGCAGATGATCCAACAACTGATTGCGGACAGGTAGACTTTCGGCCACGGGATTGCCCGTAGATCCGAGTGGGTAACGGGCCCAACCGACCAGAGGGAGGGGAGACAGGGAATAGCAGGGGACCATAGCTCGTGTCCATCCATAAATGTCTTAAATTCCCTCCCCCTTGACGCTGACTATTGGACACACTTGACACCGGGGCTATGGGCCAGCCCGCAGGTAAGGGAGTAAGGAGCGATAGGTAAAGGTGATGTCTTCGTGGCGCTGCAGGCCCCTCCACAGGCTCTTGACGCCAGGTTCACCGTCGCATTTGCGACCCAGGAATCCCCCCAGCGATGCTACCATGCGAACGAATTCGTTCAGGGGTGGCACACGGTTTGGGTCAGGGAGCGTTTTGCGGACGAATACATGTAAGGCCTTCCACTCAGCCTCTTCAAAGAAAGTGGTGCAAGGAACATGAGGCGTTTCCCGTGCCAGGTAAGTCAGATGATGAACCCGCCAAGCAATCACCATATCCAGGGCCAGGCAGCCTTCCATACGATCGACAGAAGCCAGACGGCGGTCCTTGATATTGCATCCGCTCTTGAGGGTGCGGTGGTAGATCTCGATGCACCAGCGTTTCGTGTACCATTGCAGCCTCTGGCACGCATCCTCTATACTGCGCACCGGCACTGTGCTCAGAAGCATCCAATCCAGAGGTTCTTTGACATCAGGGCCATAGTTGACCTCCTTTGCATATACCAGCCACACATCAACAGGAGGATATCCCTTGCCCTTGGGCGGATTGAGTGCCAAAGATCCGTAGCGCAGTTCCAGACGGGCTTGACGCGCAGGCCGAGACCCTTTTCGAGGAACCTGAAGGAGTTGTATCGCCTCTACAGGCTGTGTAGCCATCTTGTCCCACAGGTATTCGTTGCCCGATTTGCGGTTGCGCCCTCGATCACAGCGGATCAACAAATGAGGCCCGTCGCAACGTTGCTCCGCCTCCAGAAACAATTCATAGATGTCCGCTTCCCGGTCCCCCGCGCTGATCACCATGGTATCCGGACAGAGTTTTTGAATCTCACAAGCGGCCCTGTAGCTTTTCAGCCACTTCATGCTTTCTTTTTCTTCAATGGGCAGTTCTTTACGTCGCTCCCTCTTGCCTTGGGTGTTCTTGTCCCTGGCCCAGCACTGAACATTGATAAGACCCAGCGGCGTTCCTTGCGGCGTAAAGGCCATGGTGTCATGGAGCAGAAGCCCCACGGCCTTATCCTTCTTCGTATTGATAGGCCCCAACCCCTCCATGGACGGATAGGCACTGTAGTTAAATGTGGTGGTGTCCTGCACAGCCAGCACCACAGGATGCTCTTTGATCCGTTGCACCGTGGAATCAATATGTCCTTTGAGAACCGTCTCCATCGTTACTTTCTTGTTCACAAAAAAACGGTATGCGGCCTTGCCTTTGCTCTCCGATCCGCACACTTGGGGAATCAAGGCTTGAGGCTGAGCATAGAAGTCTTGCGCCAAGCCTACCAGGCGTCTTTGCAGACGGGAATCATAAAATTGAGCCGTCTCAAACTCCTCTTCAGCCCAATTGGCCCCACGCCTCGCTCCCCCCTTCTTCCCCAACACAGGCGGGGGTTGTTCACAAAGAATCCACTTCCACTGTTTGCACAACCCATAGAGATAGATCTCCTTCGGCCCACTTCCCCGCCGCCCGCTGCTCCTGCCCACCCGTTGCCAATTGGCTGCCCGATAACAGGCCCCCGTAAATGCCGTGGGATCCACAAAGGTCTCTACCAACACCGGCCTGACACCATAGAGCCGCTGCCAGTCCTGGGCAATACGCCTGCTACAGCGACTCAACACGAAAGAGGCCAAGTTGTCAACCCGAACCGAGGGAACAATCAGAAAGCGGCTGTTGCACAACACTTTTCCAAGATTGGCACTCCGAGCCCCATCACTCCATCCAATATACTTGTCTCTGTCTTTGAGCGCCCAGGTCGCTGCACTGAAACTAACCCCACCCAACAGACCGTAGCGAACACTTCGCACCAGATATCGAATTTGCCCTCCGCTCAAAGCCCCTCTTCCCAACGGATGAAACTGATCCATCATGTGGTTCCAGGTCTTGGAGGCCTTGCTGTAGCGGCTGCTCACCATCTCAATCTCGATCTCACCAAGTTCCTGCAAAGGACAACAAAGTTCAGCCACCTCTACGGCAAAGGGACCCTCTCTGCGCTTTTCAAACCCATACGTGCTGCTAACTGCGGGCAACCGGATCGCCTCTCGTCTATGGAGGATCGAAAGGGCTTTGCGGCAACTCATCTCTTTGAGTTTACCGTTGGGCCTGCGCCAGTCCATCCATTCGCAGATGCGACGGGACAGCACACCACGCGAAATCGATGGCTTCTGTTCGATTTCCTGGGATACCCGATCAAGGAGATCACGCGTGAAATATAGGCCGCATACCCGCATGCCTCCTTATGCCATACAATACCCCCGGTGTCAAGTGTGTCCAATAGTCAGCCCTTGACGGGGGAGGGTTAGAGCCTGCCCCGTCCCGACCCGGTACGGGGCGGGGCCCCGTACTCGATACGGGGGTGGGGGTGATAAGCCTTTGAAAATATTCAGATAGCATTCTCCAGACTACCCCCTCCCCCAACCCCTCCCACCCCCGCCAAAAGAGGCGGGATCTTCGACAAGGGAGGGGAGTTTATGGATGGACACTAGCTCGCAACCCGCCCCGCGGTCCCCTCGCCCCATCGGACAATTGCCTCAAGTATTCCCTTCGAAATTCCGATAATTCCCGATGAAACCTGTGGTTAAGGAATCAGAGACAAGCCGCTTTCGAAAGCAGGGGGGGAAAAGCCAAGATGTCAAAAAAAGCGCTCATGATCTTCCTCGTCATATCCCTGGGTTTTGCAATCCTCATGGGTGCGGGGTTCTTCATCCTGTATGACAGAGCATCATCAACTCCATCTCAGAATAACAAAGAGTCCCGGAAGGCGGCTGAAAAGAATGAAACCGAGGAAGGGATACGGCCCACGTTGCCGTTAGAGGCCTTCATCGTCAATCTAGCTGATCCGGGAGGCAGGAGATATCTGCGAGTCAAAATGGATTTGGAGCTTAGCAGCAAATCACTGGAGGAGGAAATGAAGAAGCGACTTCCACAGGTCAGAAATGCGATTTTGATGATCGTCCCTCACAAGAAATACGAAGACATTTCAACGATCGAGGGGAAAAATGCGCTCCGGGACGAAATCATGGTCAAGCTCAATAGCTTTTTGACAACCGGCACGGTAACCCAGATCTACCTCACGGAGTTCGTGATTCAGTAAGCTCGCCCTGCTTCCTGCGCTTTTCAACGGTGAAGAGAAAGCTCTTTTTTAGCCCTTCCGCCCAGCCTCAAGACTATACAAGACATAGGATTCCCCTAGAGGAGGGATTTCGATGATCACCAGGGCGTATTTGAACGACAGTGGCGAAATCATTGAAAAAATGAAGGGCATCTCTGCATTCAGGTGTCTTGGGAGGGAAGACCTGAGAAGAATTCTGCAGTTGTGCAAGATTGTTCAATACGAGCCCGGTGAGTTTCTCATTGAGGAGGGCTCAAACGACAACTGGGTGTTCTTTCTCCTTTCAGGCAAAGTGGGCATTCAAAAAGAAGGAGAAAGCATTGGGGTGCTCAGAAGAACAGGGGATCTATTCGGTGAAATGGGTGTCATCGACGGCTCGGCCAGGTCAGCCTCCATTGTGGCCATCGAAAAGACCGTCTGCTTAGCCCTGGATTCCTCCCGGGATAAACCACTGGAGGGAAAACAGAAACGTGCCTTGGGATCGATCCTCTATCAGGCCTTTGCACAGGTACTGGCCAGCCGTTTGAGACGGACCAACGAGGAATTGGTGAAAATGAAGGAAGAAAATGCAATGCTGAAGGCGGAACTGAAAAAGTTGAAAATCCAAGGGGAGGAATGATCCTCATTCCGGGCGTGGGACAATGGATTTTTCTTGACTTGCGAGCTTTTCATTCTTAGTATTGGATTTTTGCGATTTGGAGGAACGGGAGCTCATGTTTGCGATCATCAAGACCGGCGGAAAACAGTACCGGGTGGCCCCGGGAGATGAGTTGAAATGCGAGAAAATGAAGGGGGCTGTCGGGGACGCTGTGATTTTCGAGCAAGTCATGTTCACTTCCCACGGAGAGGACACCAAAGTCGGCCGCCCTTTTTTGGAGGATTCCAAGGTCCTGGGGCGGATCACCCACCAGGGAAGGAATAGAAAGCTTACGGTAATGAAGTACAAGAAAAGAAAGGGCTACCGGAGAAAAAGAGGCCACAGGCAGCCCTTTACCCTTGTTAAGATTGAAAATATTGAGGCGTAAGCCCGAGAGGTGCTTTGTAAGAGGTAGGAATCATGGCGCACAAGAAAGCGGGCGGCAGTTCGAGGAACGGCAGAGACAGTGCCGGCCAGAGATACGGAGTGAAACGGTTTGCCGGGCAGACCGTGCGCGCGGGGAATATTCTCGTCCGACAGAAGGGCACGAAGCTCCACCCCGGCATCAATGTGGGTCTGGGAAAAGACTACACGCTATTTGCGAAAATCGATGGGGTCGTCACTTTCGAACGTCTCGACAAGAAACGGAAGAAGGTCAGCGTGTATGCTTCATAGGGTTCAGCCTTCCATCATTTACAGGCTTCGGGGAAGATTCGCCCGTCCCGCGACATAAACATGGCTTTTGTGGATGAAGTGACCATTACCGCCAGATCCGGAGACGGAGGAGGAGGCTGCGTCAGCTTTAGAAGGGAAAAATACCTGCCTAAAGGCGGGCCCGATGGGGGCGATGGGGGAAACGGCGGAAGCGTCATCTTGACAGCAACCCGGAGGCTGCACGGCCTGAATGATTTTGCCTCCCGCAAACACTTCAGGGCCGGCGACGGTGAACCCGGGAGGGGAAAAAACCAGCACGGCAAGAACGGGATGGACCTTGTTCTTTCAATGCCCGTCGGAACGGTGGTTTTGGATCCTGATACGGACGAAGTACTCGCGGACCTGACGGAAGACGGGCAGGAGCTTATTCTTATCCGAGGGGGGAGAGGGGGAAAGGGGAATCGACACTTCGCCACCGCCACCAACCGAACCCCGAGGTTTTCCCAACCGGGATCTCGTGGAGAAGAGAAAACCCTCAAGCTCTCGCTGAAATTCATGGCCCACATAGGTCTTATCGGGTTTCCAAACGCCGGTAAGTCAACGCTTCTTTCCCGCCTTACCATGGCACGCCCGAAGATTGACAGCTACCCTTTCACCACACTCGAACCCAATCTGGGCGTTCTCACCTTTGGCGATGAAGGATCGGTCATCATTGCGGATATCCCCGGGCTGATCGAGGGGGCAAGCCGCGGCCACGGTTTAGGTCATCGCTTTCTAAAGCACATTGAGCGCACAGAGCTCCTTTTGATCCTTCTCGATATCACTTTTCTCCCGGAACACGATATCTTGGAGGATTTTCATACACTCAGAGAGGAAATGGGGGCCTATGATCCTCGATTGGTCCGGAAGCCTCAAATGGTGCTCATTAACAAAATGGATCTCTACGGCCCTGAACATAGAAAAGTCGAAAACCTGATCGAAACCCTCGAAAAAATGGGGCTGAAGGTCCTGCCGATCTCGGCACTGACGGGCCAGGGTCTTGACGAACTGAAAAAGACCCTCCAGGAGAATTGGGTTCACGGGGACATGGTATCTTTTTCAGGGTTTCCAAAATGACAGAGTCGAACACAGAGAAAAAAACAGTTTCAAGGAAAGAGGTGTTAAAACCGGTGAGGAGGGCTGTGGTCAAAGTCGGAAGCGGTGTTTTGACCCAGGCCAATGGCCTCAACATGAAGGTCATCCGGGGATTGACCTCTGATTTGGTTGAACTGAGGAAGGGCGGGATTGAATTTATTCTGGTCTCGTCGGGAGCCATTGCTTCCGGCATGAAAAAAATCGGGCTTCCCAAGCGTCCCCAATCGGTCTCCCAGCAGCAGGCCGTTGCTGCCGTAGGTCAGAGCAGCCTCATGATGGCCTACGAAAACGCTTTCAGCCGGCACGGGGTGAAGGTGGCCCAGGTTCTTCTCACCCGCGACGACCTAAGCCACAGACGCCGTTATCTCAATGCACGCAATACCCTGTTCACCTTGCTCTCATGGAAAATCCTTCCCGTCATCAATGAGAATGACACGGTTGTTGTGGATGAAATAAAATTCGGCGATAATGACAACCTGGCTGCAATGGTGACAAACCTGACCGAATCCCATCTCATGGTGAACCTGACCAACATGGATGGGCTTTTCGATAAAGACCCGCGCATGCATAGCGACGCAAGACTGATTAGAACCGTCGAAAAAGTGGACCGCCAGGTAGCGAGATTCGCCAGCACGATCCCCGGCTTTCTGGGTACGGGAGGTATGGCGAGCAAGATCAGAGCGGCGGAGAAGGTTGCCCTTGGCGGCGTGAGCACCATCATTGCCAATGGACTTAAGCCGGGGATCCTCAGGGAGATCTTTGCCGGTAAGGAAGAGGGGACCCTTTTCCTGCCGCAAGGAGTCTCTCTTTGCAAGCGAAAACACTGGATCGCTTTTACCAAGTCTCTCAGAGGGGAAATCCTCGTGGACCCCGGGGCAGAGAAAGCGATCCTGAAACACGGCAAAAGTCTTCTTCCTTCCGGCATCGTTGAGGTGAGAGGCAGGTTCGGCCAAGGGGATGCCGTCAAACTGTTGAACGAGGGAGGAAGGGAAATCGCGGTAGGCATGGTCAACTACCACTCAGGCGATATCAAGAAGATCATGGGGGCAAAGACCTCGGAGATCGAATCGAAACTGGGTTTCAAACATGATGATGAAGTGATCCACAGGGACAATCTCGTCTTGATGGATCAAATGGAAAAGGAAGATGGGCAATGTCACTGGATAGGATGATTCAGCAGATGGCTAAAGATGCCAAGGCGGCCTCCAGGCTCTTGAGAAAAGCGGGAAGGGCCACGAAGGACGCCGCGCTCGAACTGATGGCCGATCAGCTTACGAAGAGAGCGCGGGAGATTATCAAAGAGAACGAAAAAGATCTCTCCCAGGCCGAATCGGCGGGACTGTCCTCGGCTATGATAGACCGTTTAACTTTGAATGAAAAGGTCCTCAAGGAGATGTGCGACAGCCTCCGGGAAGTGGCTTATTTGCCGGACCCGGTGGGTGAAATCACCAGAATGTGGAAAAGGCCCAATGGATTGAGCGTCGGACGAATGCGAATCCCCCTGGGAGTCATCGGATTCATTTACGAGTCCCGCCCCAACGTGACGGTGGATGCCGCTGCCCTCTGTGTGAAATCGGGCAACGCGGTGATCCTGAAAGGAGGGTCCGAAGCTTTCCACTCAAACTTAATCCTCGGGCAGGTGCTGCGAGAAGCGCTCAAAGAAGCCGGCTTGCCTCAAAATGCCGTTCAGGTCATCGCCTCCAAGGACAGGGATGCGGTAAGGGTCCTGAGCGAACTCCAGGAGGATTTGGATGTGATTATTCCCAGGGGAGGCGAAGGGCTGATCCGGTTTGTGACATCCCATGCCCGGGTTCCCGTCCTGAAGCACTACGAGGGCATATGTCACATATACGTGGATGAACTGGCGGATCTCGACCTGGCTCAAGAGGTGTGTTTCAATGCCAAGGTTCAAAGACCTGGTGTTTGTAACGCCATGGAAACGATGCTGGTTCACTCCGGAATCGCGGATGCTTTTCTTCCGGCGATGCTCCAGCGATTCCGGAATGCGGGAGTGGAGATCAGGGGCTGTCCCGGGACCCTGCAGGCGGCGCCGGGAACAAGACCGGCCGACGAATCGGACTGGGGCAGGGAGTTTCTCGATCTGATTCTGGCGGTCAAGGTGGTTTCCACCATGGAGGAGGCCCTCGATCACATTGAAAAATACGGGTCCAATCACACGGAGGCCATCATTACGAACGATTATAACCGCGCCCAGCAGTTCCTGGCGGAAGTGGATTCTTCCGTGGTTCTGGTCAACGCATCCACCCGGTTCAACGATGGAAACCAGCTTGGCCTGGGTGCCGAAATTGGAATCAATACCTCAAAGCTCCATGCTTTCGGACCTATGGGGCTTGAGGAGTTGACCACGACCAAGTTTATCGTGTACGGACAGGGGCAAATACGGAATTGATAAGCCTCCCCCGGGGACAATGACGTTTTGCATGCGTCAAAGGGCTCTTTTCTGAACCGGGAACTGATGCCGGCGCTTCTTCATGTGAAAATGGTTTTATGGATGGGCATTTTCTCGTCGGCCCCATCTCTTCTGTAAATGAATTGTCTGTCCCTCGCATCACCGGCACGCGGTTGGAATCCTTGGAGCGCACAAAAGAGGGGACTCCCATGAAGGTGGGAATTTTAGGCGGCACCTTCGACCCAATCCATCTCGGTCACCTCCGTACAGCCGAAGAGGTGGCCCAGGAGCTGAACCTACATAAAGTCTATCTCATCCCGGCTGCTTCACCGCCGCACAAGACCAGGGAACCGATCACCGATTTTGCCCACCGCCTTGCCATGGCCCGCCTGGCCGTCGGTCATTCGGCCTTTCTTGAGATCTCAGACATGGAAGGCAGACGCCCGGGTTTGTCCTATTCCATAGAAACACTCAGGGAATTGCATCAAATTTTGACACCGAGTCCTGAGATCTTTTTCATCGTTGGAACAGACGCCTTTTTTGAAGTTCAAACCTGGAAGGACTACCGCAAGCTTTTTGACTATACCCATTTCGTCATCATTCAACGGGCGGGTTTTCAATCCCAAAATCTGGAACCGTTCCTCTCCCGTCTCGGCCTGGAAATCAAAAGCTCCCACAACTCTGGAGCCTGGTTGACGCCCTCCGGTAAGAGCCTGATTGCGATGAACACGACGCTGATGGAAATCTCGTCCACATGCATAAGAAATCTGGTGGCCGGGGGAAAATCCATTCGCTTCCTGGTCCCCGAGGCGGTGGTGGAATATATCATCGAAAAGGAATTGTACAGGTACAATGGAAAGCCTAGACAAGGCAAAATTATGCGTTAAAATAATCCGTGAGCGCAAGGCTCTCGATCCCGTTCTGTTCGAAGTGGGGAAGCTCACTTCGATCGCGGACTATTTCTTGATTGCGAGCGGCAGCTCCACAAGACAGGTCCAGGCGATGACTCGCCACTTGCTCAAAAGGATGCGAGAGGAAGGATTCAGGGCACACGGCGTCGAAGGGGAACAGGAAGGCCATTGGGTCCTTTTAGATTACGGAGATATCGTGATCCACCTTTTTTACCAGCCGGTGAGAGAGTTCTACGATCTGGAAAGCTTATGGATAGACGCGCCACGGCTTTCCGAGGAAAAAGAATAAGGGCTTCTGATGATCAAAAAGATTTCCCATCGGGGAAGGGGCATTTGCATTCTTTTCTTGTGTCTGATTTGGGTGTCTTTGCTTTCAGCTTCCCGAGCCCATGCTCTATCCGTGCAGGAAGAGATGACCATGGGGCAGGAATTCCTGGTTCAAATCCGGAAGAACTTCGAACTGGTAGAGGACGATTTCGCCAATCAATTTATCAACGAGCTCGGTCAGTATCTCCTCGGACCGCTGGAGACAAAAACATTCCCTTTCCGTTTTTACCTGATTAAAGATCCTACCCTGAATGCCTTCGCGGCTCCGGGAGGTCACATCTTTATTTTTTCCGGCCTCATTGAGGCCATGGACAACGCGGATGAGTTGGCCGCAGTGATCTGTCACGAAATCGGGCACGTGTCTGCCAGACATTTGGCACAGCGCATCGAGCAGAGCAAGAAGATAGGTTTAGCTACGATGGCCTCCGTATTGGCAGCGGCCCTTATCGGCGGTCAAGCCGCGGCTCCAATCCTCATGGGCTCGATGGCGGCGGGGCTTCAAACACAGCTCCACTATAGCCGGGAGGATGAAAGGCAGGCGGACCAGTTGGGATTCAAATACATGGAAACGGCCGGGTTTGACCCTCGAGGCATGATCACCACCTTGAAAAAAATCGAGAAGGGAAGCTGGCTGGGAACGGACAGAGTTCCGGCCTACCTCTTAACCCACCCCACGGGTCCGGAAAGGATGGCGAACCTGGACTCGCTTTTGTCAAGCCATGTCCCGGCTTCTGGCAAGGATGAAGCCCTGCGTTTCGAATCGGTCTTCCCGTTTGTCAGGGCCCTCCTCATCGCCACGTGCCTCGACCCGGACGAGGCAAAAAGAAGGCTTGGCCAAGACCTGGACGAAAACCCGGACTCCGCCGCGCCCCACTTTGGATTGGGAATCGCCCACATGGAAACATCGGAGTTTGATGCCGCCATCGGCCATTTTAAAATCGCTCTCGAAGAAAACCCGGATTCGGTTCCGATCTTGAATAAACTCGCAGAAGCCTATCAACTCACCGGGCGGAATCGAGAAAGCCTGCAGGTGCTGGAACGCTCCTTGACGCTTGACGAAGAAAACAGGACCACGCTTTTTCTTCTGGGACTGACCCATGAGAATCTTGGGAACTACCAAAAGGCCATTTCCCTGATGGAGAGATTGGCGGCCGTTCCGCCCGTTAGCGCCGACGTGTACTACCACCTGGGCCTGTGCTACGGACGAGAAAATCGACTGGCCCTCGCCCATTTCAATTTCGGAGTGCACAGTAAAAAATCCGGGAAAATACAGGAGGCGCTCTTTCATTTTCGAAAGGCTTCCGAGCTTTCTTCCAACGATCCGGTCATGAAAAGAAAGATTGGAGAGGAAATGGGAAGTCTTCTCCAGACAAAGGAGCGCTGACCAGGAGCTCTGCGAGACCGGTTATCTTAAATCAACGACGAACTTCCCTGCCACAAAGCTCTTTTTTTCATCGGGAAGGCAAAGGTAGATCCTGGCAGGAATCTTTCCCTCTTGAATTTGTGCCAAGTCGAGCCGCATGGAGTAGTTTTTCGTGAAAACCCTCGTCGTTGGAGTCTTACTGTTTTTCGCCGTCCTTTTCAGGTGGATGTGTGGCGCGCCGGGAGCGCCGTTTGTGGAAATGTTGTAAGACTTTCCCTGAATGCTTTCCCCCTTCTTCAGAAAGAGAAAAATAAGCAAAGAGGCCTTCGAATTTGGAGCTTCCCCATCGCTCAGGGTGAGGACATTGTTCTTTATCTTCGCAGCGTTCACGACGAATGTTTCTCCCTGAATCATCCCCCTTGCCAACGTGTCGGGGATATCCACGCCGCGCAGGTCGTCTTTCCACCCCGGGATCGTCTTCTCCGGCGCTTCCGCCGCCTTTCCCGGCGTTGCTCTCGCCGGCGTTCTCTGAGACTCCTTTGGCCTCTCCTTACCTCCTGCGAGAATTTGTCTTGCCTCCTCGCACCCCAGCTTCGAAGCCGTCTCAAGATCCTTTGCGGCTTTCACCTTGTTCCCCATTGCCAGGAAAACCAGCCCTCGATTGTAGAATGTCTCTGCATCGTTGGGGTTCATCTTCAAAGCCGCCGTGTAATCTTTGACGGCCAGGTCCTTTTTCCCCAGTTCGAAATTTGCGCTACCCCTGTTCACATGGGGATCCGCATTTTCAGGTGCAAGCCGGATCGCCTCATCGAAATCCTTGATCGCCAGTTCCAATTTTTTCATGCCCACATAGACAAGCCCCCGGTTGTAATAGGCGTCTGCATCTTTGTTGTTGAGCTCGATCGCTCGCGTGTAATCCTTCAGCGACTGCTCCAGATTCCCCTCTTGTGCAAAAAACCATGCTCGATTGTAGAAGGCGTTTTCATTTTGAGGGTCTTGCTTGACCAGGGTATTGAGATGGCTGATCTCTTGCGCGTAATCCGGACTTTTCTTTTCAGTGCCTTCAGTGGGCAGGACTTCCTGCGAAGGCGGTGAAGCCTGCGGAGGAAGCACCCTTTTCCGGATTGCCTTCTCCCGGCCTTTCGGTGCGCTCCCGGAAGGAGGCTTTCCGAGGGAGGGGATCCTGTCTCGCATCTCCATAAGATTTTCCGTTTGAAGTTTCGCAATCTCCTTCAACTTGTCAATCTCCGACAAGTAAGGCTTCAGCGCATCCCTGTGAAGATAGAGCGCTGCAAAAGGGGCCAAACCAATTACGATCAGGAGGGCCAGAACGACGGGGTTTGTCCTCACCGGGAGGAAGTGCTTCACTTCCTCGCCCTCGCCAACCGCAAGCCCATTCATCTGCCACCTGTAAAACATGCACAGGGACCACGGGGTGAACAACCCGAAGGTGATGCTGTTGAGGATCCAGCTCACCAGGGAAGCCTTGAAAAACCCCCCGAAACCCGACCCAAAGGAGGTCCTCTCTCCCCCATACCTGGCATGCTCCTCCTTCCAGGCGTACAGTCGGTACATGCCCACAATGGAGTAAATCCCCAGGGTTAGCATGGGAAGGAGGAAGAGATGGACAAAGGAGAAAAGGAAAAGAGCGCCTCCTGTTCCAAGAAAGCGGCTGGGCTTTCCTCCCACAAGGGTATTGTGCACCCTCCATCGAAAAATCCTGCACATGGCCCATGGCCCATAAAAACCCAAAGTGACCACGGTCAAAAGGCCGCCGACCAAAATCAAACCAAAAAGTTCTCCGCCCTTTCCTGTGAATGAAACCTGTTTGCCGTTGATGACGGAGTGGGATGCCTTCAGCTTCAGAAGTCTCACCCAGGCCCACGCCGAATAGATCCCCAAGGTAAGGAGGTTGATCAAAAAAAGGTGAATAAAATAGGTGGCGAAATATTGTCCTCCTCGCCCCCTGAATTCGCAGTTTCCTTTAGGCATCCTCTACCTCCTCTTCATCCCTCCTCGATCCCTCGGAGTCATTCGAGGCTGCGGCTCACAGGGTGGGCGTGAAGTCAGGATTTGCAGTGCAGCCGCTTCCTTCCCGAAAGTCCCACGGAGATGCCGGATCTTCATATCTTGGCTGTGGAGATGGATCGTGAGTGGATCTGAGCCCATGGCGCTAAGTTTTATAGGTAATATTATCGCGCTTTAAGACGCGAAATTGAAACAATTCCCTATTTTTTCATTCAAATATCGTACCATCAGTGCCATGAGCATGTCTCGATTCGGACTTCAGGGATGGATTTTATGCCGGCAACCCCTGGATGGAGAGAATTTCGATCACCTTCTTATCCGGAGGGGGAAAGTGGTATTTCTTGAGATCGACCGAGTTCACCCATTTTATTTCCTGCCCCTCTGTCGCTCTTGCCTCACCCTCCAAAAGGGAGCAGAAAAAGAAATGAAGGGATATGTGCCTCGATCCATAATCGTGATTGACCGTGAGCAGGTATTGGTCCGCCCTGACCCGCAAGCCTAACTCCTCCTCGATCTCTCTCTCCAGGCAATTCTCGAGGCTTTCGCCCTTCTCCTGTTTACCGCCCGGAAATTCCCAGTATCCTTCAAGGTGGCTTCCTTTTGGCCGCCTCGCGATTAACACCTTGCCTTGCCTGCAGATCACCCCGGCTGTCACCTGAAAGCAGGGCTTTTCACCCTCCCCCTTCATGCTGCACCCCCTTTAATCTCAATCTCAGGTAACCCTCTTCAGCCTCTTCGTTTCCGGGTGAGATGTCAATCGCTTTTCTATAGGCCGCCATTGCCTCCGGAAAGTTTCCGCGCTTCTCCTGGATTTTACCCAGGCGGAGCCACATATCCCCATCCTTCGGCCTGACCTTGAGGATCTCCTCCATTTGCTGCACTGCAAGATCCTCCTGTCCTGTCTTGATATAGGCCAAAAGCAGGTACTCTTTCAGGAGGATCTGATCGGGATTGGCTTTAATCGCCTTCTTCATGACGGGAATAATCTTTTCGAATTTCCCCTGACTTTGCAAATAGGAAACCATGTACTTGTAAGCCTCTACTTCTTCCGGCCGGAGCTCTGTCAGGGCCTCGGCCTGCTCGAAAGCCATGGACGCATTGTTCTGTTTTTTATAGATTTCGAAGAGAATTCTGCGTGCCTCCGGGTCATCAGGACGCCGCTTCAGGTAGCGGCTGAGATGTTCCAGTCCCTCCTTTAGCTTCCCCGCTTCATATTCCAGCACACCCAGGTTGTAGATGATCGTCTCGTTCTCCGGATCCAGGGAAATGATCTTCCGATAGACCCCTTCCAGTTCCTTTTCGCTGCCTTTTCTCTCCAGAAGCTGGGCCATCATCAGCAAAGCCTCCAGGCGATCCGGATCCCGTTTGAGGATCTGGGACAGGTGTTTTTCCGCGTTCACCAGATCCCCTTTTTCAAGGAAACCCCGGGCAAGACGCAGTCGTCCCTGCCAGTCCCTCGGATTCAGGGTCAATGCGTTGCTCAAATAGAAATATGCTTTCTCTTTCTGGTTTATTTTTTCATAGAGATAAGCCAGATTGTAATGGAGGTTGGCGTCTTTCTGATCGAGCTTCACGGCCTGGAGATAAAAGGTAATGGCCTTTTCCCACTGACCCCTCTCACTGTGTAGATAGCCCAGATGTTTCAGGATGAGCAGTCTGTCCGCCTTGTCTCCTCTCCTCAGAAGATCCTCGTAGACCTGGATGGCCGCCTGCTCATTTCCCATTTCTTCCAGGGCTTTTGCAAGCCGGAACGCCGAGTCGAGGTCGGCCGGATCAAGCTGGATCATCCTTTTCAGGACCGACACGATTTCATCTCGTTTTCCCATGGCCGAGTAAATTTCCAGCAACTCGGCCAGGATCTGCCGATCGGGGTCTTTCTCGGCGATCCCCTCAAGGATCACGGCAGCCTCGTTCCAACGCTTGAGAGCCTTGTACTCCTCCACCAGCCTGCGCGCAATCCCCTCATCTCCCGACAAATAGCTCGCGGCTTTTTCGAGAAAAGCCAGCCGTCGCTCCGGGTCTATGATCCTGGCGGCCTTATCCAGCCAGTCCTCTGCGTAGGGCTGAATCTTCCAGTCCAAGAAGGCAACGGCCCGGGTGTCGTGCTTGATCCAAATGCGAAACCGGTAATGGTCGAATATTTCCTTATTGGGCAAGAGTTCTGAAAGGGCCAGTTCTTCCATCCTGAGGGCATTTACATCAAAATCCTTCGAGTAGAGTCGGATCCCCGCGTTCAAGAAAACGTTGGTGGTAATCTTCAGGATCTTCACCCGATCCCTGGAATGGAGGAGCGTAGTCTCCCCGGGGAGGAGTTTCTGAGGTTCATTGTTTATTGTTACGAGGATGGAGTAGACTCTTGGTGAAACCACATGGGTGGCGCGCCAGATCCACCAGCCGAAAGCAATAGCTACAGCCGCCAGCAGGCATGCCGCAAGAAGAGCTGAGCTACGAGATGATGGCTTTTTCCTTCTTCCGTTTAACAATGGGAGGAACTCACCTGAGGATGCCCTTTTTCTCCCTGGCCCCTTTAGAGAATTTCTCTTCCCAAATCAAAAGGACCGGACTCGCCACAAAGATCGACGAATACGTTCCCACAATGATTCCGATCGTGATTGCAAAGGCGAAATCGTGGATCACCCCGCCCCCCAGGATGAAAAGAACCACAATGACGACCAGGGTGGTGCTGGAAGTCAGGATGGTACGACTCAGTGTTTGATTGATGCTGGCATTCATGGTCTCCTCAAAGGGTCGCCTGCGGAAACGCCTCACATTTTCTCGAATTCTATCGAAAACGATAATGGTGTCGTTTAAAGAGTACCCGACGATGGTAAGCAGTGCGGCAATAATGGAGAGAGAGATCTCTCTATTTGTCAGGGCGAACGCCCCAAGCGTGATGGTTACGTCATGAATGAGGGCGATGACGGCCCCCAGGGCGTACTTCAGCTTCAGGAACCAACATAGACCCAGCGTCACGATCATGGCCACGACGATAAGCCAGGTGACACTCACTCCCAAGCTGGAAGTCACATAGACCACGAAGGCAAGGGACAGGGCCATGACAATACTCATGGTCCATTTGTATTCGAATCGACCGGATATATAGATGGCAATGAACAAGATGGCGTAGAAAATGGCAAAAAGGGCCTTTTGCCTCAGATCTTCTCCCACTTTCGGCCCCACCATTTCAACCCGTCTCATTTCCAGGCCTTCGCCGAACGCAGCGATGAGGGCCTCCTTCACCTTATCGCTCAATCCGGCCAATTCGATATCCGTTTCACGGACCCTTATCAGGTATTCGAACTCCTTTACCTGGCCGAGATCCTTGATCTCGACAAGGTTGTCTTTGAAACCGGCCACGGCCTCCGTCAATTCCGAGACTTCCCGTTTCTTGTCGAACCTCACCCGCATTTTGAGGATGCCTTCCTCGGCCTTCTCCGGGCGGCCTATTTCCACCTCGTCTCCAAAGCGGGAGATCAAAGCCTGCTTCACTCCCTCCTCCGGGTTCCCCGAATTTTGCTTCACTTCTACGAGATACTCGAACCTTCGCACCTGGCCGAATTCCTGAATGATGCTATCCTCTAATCGGACGGGTTGGAGGGCCTTCTTGATCTCGGATGGACTATGGGCTCGGTCCAGCTTGACCTGTACGAGCACACCGCCGGAAAAGTCCACACCATAGTTGGGACCACCTCTCCAGATCAGTACCAAGACAGAAGCGATGATCAAGGCCGATGAAAGGACGAAGGCAATCTTCCGTCTGCCCACAAAATCAATATTGACTCCCGGTTTGATGAATTGAAACATCTGCGAACTCCAGCGCCTCTCTTCGGACGTGGGGACACATCCGGAAAACCTTTTTCTTCTATTCAATCCCGGCTTCCCAGTGCCAGGGAGGAGGAAAAACTCACTTAGATGCTCACGTTCTGCACTCTGCGTTGCACGTAATGGTAATCAAAAATGATCCGGGTCACAAATATCGCTGTAAACAAGCTGGCTACGATCCCGATACTGAGGGTCACCGCAAAACCCTTTATAGGTCCGGTTCCAAACTGAAATAATACGAGGGCTGCGATCAGAGTAGTGATATTGGCGTCGAGGATGGTCACGAGGGCCTTCCCATACCCTCCTTCGATGGCCGCACGGGCCGTCTTCCCAAGCCGCAGTTCCTCCCGGATACGTTCGAAAATCAGCACGTTGGCGTCAACGGACATACCGATGGTGAGGATGATCCCCGCGATTCCCGGAAGGGTGAGGGTGGCGCCGAACAGGGCAAGGCCCGCCATGATGAACAGGATGTTCATCAGAAGCGCAAAGTCGGCGATGAGCCCCGAAAGACGGTAGTAAATCATCATGAAAAGGATCACGATGAGGCCTCCGATAATCATGGATTTCAGCCCCTGCTCAATGGAATCTTTTCCAAGAGAAGGCCCCACCGTGCGCTCTTCAATCACCTTGACCGGTGCGGGAAGCGCCCCGGCCCTAAGCACAATGGCCAAATCCCTTGCTTCCTCGGTGGTGAAACGTCCTGTGATCTGAGCTCTGCCGCCCGGGATCTTATCCTGGATGACAGGGGCCGAATTCACCTTGTTGTCCAGCACGATGGCCAACCTCTTCTTCACATTCTCGCCCGTAATCTGCTCAAAGAGTCTTGCACCCCTGGCGTCGAAGGACAGGGACACATAGGGTTCACTGTATGTGGAGTCAAATTGCACCCTGGCATCCGTAATATACTCGCCGGTGAGAAGGGTTCTCTTCTTCAGCAGATAGGGAATTTTCCTTTGCTGGCCCGTCTCTTTGTCCACGATCACCTGATACAGGATTTCCGAGCCGGCGGGAACATTTCCCTTCAGAGCCTCCTCGATATTGTGCTCTTCGTCTACCAGTTTGAATTCCAGAAGAGCGGTCTTGCCCATGAGGGCCACGGCCCTTTGCGGGTCCTTGATCCCCGGCAGCTGAACCAAAATTCTGTCGTCTTCCTGCGGCCTGATATCCGGCTCACTGACCCCGAACTGATCGATCCTGTTTCTTATGGTCTCCAGAGCCTGATCCGTAGCCATTTTCATGATCCGCGTCTTTTCCTTGGGTAGCAGAACCAGATGGTATTCGGTGCCGCTTGACGCCCCTGGTGCCGGGTCCACCCTGAAGTCGGGGTGATTGGTCTGTGCCATATCCTTGAAACTCGAAGCATCCTCCGGTCTCATGAGCGAAACGGCAATCCTATCCCGGCCCAGACGTTTCAAATCCTGGTATCTTACCTTGATCTTTCTGAGGTCGAGTTTCACCTCCTCCACAACCCGCTCCAGGTGACTCTCAACGGCCTTCTCGGCTTCCACCTCCAGAACAAGATGCATGCCTCCCTGTAGATCAAGGCCAAGGTGGATTTTTTCGTTTGGCAGGACGCTCGACCACCACGGGGGGAGTTCACCGGTAAGAGAGGGGACGAGATAGAAGAATCCCATCAAAACGGCAACCAGGACAATGGCGCTTCGCCAGGTTAAGCTTCTCGACACTTCCGTCTCCCTGTGAAAATCTTTGAACCCATCACTTACTGCGCCCTGCCGGTGATTCCGGCTATGGCGCTTCTTGATACCTTTACGCGTACCTTGGGTGCGATCTCCATGGTAACCACATCATCCGTCAGACCGGTGACCACGCCGTGAAGCCCTCCTGAACTGACCACGCGGTCCCCCTTCTTCAAAGCGGCGAGGAGCGTTTTGTGCTGCTTGGCCTTTTTCTGTTGCGGCCTGATCAGCAGGAAATAAAAAATCGCGAACATCAGGATCAGAGGGATAAAGGCTTGAAAGCTGCTTCCTCCTCCACCTGCGCCGCCTGCGCCTCCACCTCCCATAGCATAAGCGAGAAAATTCATTTAAAACCTCCCTCGTGATTTAACTCTCGGTTTTCAAAAAGCTCTCGTTTGAAAGCAAGTAGCCGATTCTCTCTTATGGCCTCTCTCATCTCCCTCATCAGGCGCGCATAATGATAGAGGTTATGAATCGTATTCAAACGATAGGCCAAAATCTCCCTGGCCAGGAAAAGATGCCGCAGGTACGCCCTGGAAAAACGGGAGCACGTGTAACACCGGCAGGTTTCATCCACCGGACTCTCGTCATTCATGTATTGGGCGTTCCTGATGTTCACTCTCCCTTTGGTCGTGAAAAGGGTACCGTTTCTGGCATTGCGAGTCGGCATGACGCAGTCGAACATGTCCACGCCGAGCTCGACCCCTTCCAGGAGATCCTCCGGGCTTCCCACACCCATAAGGTAAACCGGTTTGGAGTCCGGCAAGAGTTCCACGGTTTCCCTGACCACGCGATGCCTTGTTTCTCGATCCTCCCCCACCGAAAGACCACCCAGGGCGTAGCCATCGAAATCCATGGAAACCAACTCTCGAGCACTCATTCGCCTCAAATCGCTGTACATGCCCCCCTGGACGATGCCGAAAAGTGCCTGCCCGGCTCTACTCCTGTAGTCCAAACACTTGCGAGCCCAAAGACTTGTCAGTTTCACGGACCCCAACACATACTCATAGTCTGAAGGATGGGACACGCACTCATCAAAAGCCATCATAATGTCCGAGCCCAGGGCTTCCTGGATTTCCATCGCTTCTTTCGGTCCGATGAAATGCCTGGAACCATCCAGGTGGGATTGAAACGTAACTCCCTCCTCCGTGATGCTCCTCAAAGAAGCCAGGCTGTAAACCTGGAATCCGCCGCTGTCGGTAAGAATCGGACCGGACCAGCCCATGAACCGATGCAGCCCCCCTTGACCCGCAATGACTCTGTGCCCGGGCCTCAGATAGAGGTGATAGGTGTTGCTCAGAATGACTGTGACACCGGCCTCCAGCAGATCATCCGGCGAAACGGCCTTTACCGCCCCCTGGGTGCCTACGGGCATAAAAGCAGGGGTTTGAAAATCTCCATGTGCTGTGCTGATTTTTCCCAGCCTGGCCCTGCAATCCAGGGAGCTCTGTATAATCTTGAATTCCAAGTCGCGAAACAGAAACCTGTGATCTTAACATCGAGTGCACGATTCTTGGTGAAGCCGGACCGCGTCGGATTCCGCCGGGAAGCATTCTTTCGATTCAGGGTCTCGGAGAAAGCCCGACCCCTCGCCCGCTACAGGATCAGCATGGCATCACCATAGCTGAAAAACCTGTAATCCCTCTCCACAGCCACCCGGTAAGCCTCCCTTGTTCGTTCAAACCCCGCAAAAGCAGCCACGAGAAACAACAGTGAGCTTTTGGGCAAATGGAAGTTGGTGACCAGGGCATTCACGATCCGGAACGAGTAGCCCGGGGTCACAAGGAGATCCGTTGTTCCCTCCCCCGGTTCCAAGGTGCCATCCGGCTTCGCTGCCGTCTCCAATGCTCTGACCACCGTCGTTCCCACCGCAACAATCCGTCCTCCTCTATCGCTGCAACGGTTTATGGCTTCGGCCGTATCCGCATCGATCCGATAGAATTCGCCGCCCAACCGGTGCTCCCTGATGTCCTTTGTGCGGACCGGAACAAAGGTGCCGTGCCCCACATGAAGGGTCAGAGAGGAAACACCCATTCCCGCCTCCTTCAATTCGTCAACCAAAGCGGTGGTGAAGTGAAGTCCGGCCGTAGGCGCTGCCACCGCACCCTTGTGCTTTGAGAAAACGGTCTGATACCGCACTCTGTCAAGAGTTGCGTACGGGTTCTCTCTGCCTCGCTTGATATAGGGCGGCAGCGGCATAAACCCGATCTCTTCGAGCCAGGAATCGATGTCTCGTCTGCCCGTGAAGGTGATTCTGACAAGGCCGTTTCGGAGCACCTCCTGGATCTCACCACGGACACCGGAGTCAAAAAATATGAGGCTCCCTTTTTTGGGACGCTTGGAGGATTTCAGCAGACAGGAACGAGTTGCGGGATTTTGACCGTCTGAATCCGGAGTTTGCAAAACCAACAACTCAACTCGACCCCCACTCTCCTTCCGGCCGTAGACCCTTGCAGGCAGCACCCTGGTGTCGTTCACCACAACAAGATCGCCTCGTCTAAGCAACAATGGCAGGTCAGAAAAATGCCTGTCCGCAAAGGAGCCCTTCTCACGGTCCACCACGAGCATTCGGGAACAGTCCCGCTTTGAAACTGGGACCTGGGCGATCAACCTGGGCGGCAGCTCGTAGTTGTAGTCCTCGATATCGAACATCGAAGCATACCAAAAGCGCTAAAATAAACAACTTCCCTCGCAAAGTCAAAGGATTTATTCTCTAAACCAATAAGCAATCAAAAGACCCGCCGCCATGGCCAAAAAACCCGCGGTTCTGAGATGGGCATCAGGGACCTCGTGGATGGTGGCCATCCATTTTTTCATTTTACCGGGAAAGGCGAAGTAGGGAAGTCCTTCCACGATGAGCACCACCCCCAGCAAGCTAAAGAGGAATCTCATAAAGATCCGTCCTGGATTTAGGGTTTCATGGGATGACCGTTCGAAAACGATTCCCTTTATGTTTTCCTCAAATGGTCCTACAATGAATGAAATCGGGTCCGCTTCCCCACAAACCTGGATTTCCCAAAACGGTTTCTCCAGACCCCGAGGCGAAACGGCCGATTCATCTTAGTGCCGCCCGATCACCCTGTCAACCGGTTGACCCCTATCCGGACATAAGGCTTGATCTCTGGATGAAGATCAGTTAGTGTCCGGTTGAAATCGCCGGAAACAACCCAGTGGTAGGCCAAACCAAATGGACGATGTTCAATGGGTGAATCATAGTCCCAACCGGGTCACAATCGATCTATCCGCTGTGGTCCACAATCTCGGCCAGGTCCGAAAACTGCTCAGGAAGCAGACAAAAATCATGGGGGTTGTGAAGTCGGACGCCTACGGCCACGGTCTGCTGCCCGTATCCCGAATACTTGTGAATCACGGGATCGATTGTCTCGGGGTGGCCCATCTCCACGAAGCCGCTGAACTGAGGGATAACGGGATTCAAGCCCCGATCATCCTCCTCTGCGGTATCCGGACAAAAGCAGAGGCCTGCGAGGTGGTGGATAGGAATCTCATCCCGACGCTCTTCGACCTGGAAGCAGCGGAAATACTGGCTCGGGAGAGTGCGGGCATGGGGAAAAGAACGGCAGTTCACCTGAAGGTGGATACGGGCATGGGGAGGCTTGGAATCTCCCATGGGGAGATCGAACCTTTTCTCAAAAAGATCCAAGGCTTCCATAATCTACTTGTGGAAGGCCTTATGTCTCACCTCTCCTCGGCGGATGATCCGGAAAGAGAGTTCACGGAACACCAAATCAGAAACTTCGCGAGGGCGATCCAAGTGGGCCGCTCCATGGGTCTCGAGCTCCCGTGGAACAATCTGGCGAACAGCGCCGGCATCATGACATACGATGAGGCCCAATTCGGACTGGTGCGGCCGGGAATCATGCTCTACGGGGGGCTGCCTTCGCCGGGGTTCATCAGCCCGGTTTCCCTGAAAGGGGCAATGCGTTTCCATGGCCGAATCCTACAGATCAGGCACCTTCCTGACGGCACCCCGGTCAGTTACGGAAGAACCTATTATACCAGAGGTCCTCGCTGCGTGGCGATCGTTTCCGCCGGCTACGGAGACGGCCTGCCTCGAAGCATCTCCAACAGGGGGTCGGCGCTCGTCAATGGAACAAGAGCTCCCCTCCTGGGAACGGTTTGCATGAATCTGACCCTCTGTGACATCACCGGCCTGGAGGGTGTCAGGGCAGGAGATGAGGTGGTGTTCCTGGGCTCGCAGGGTGGGGAAACCATTAGGGCCGACGACATCGCCCTCTGGGCCGAATCCATATCCTATGAAGTACTCTGCTCCATCGGGCAGCGAAACAGGAAGGAGTATCTGCAGTGAAGGGCAAACTCAAAACCCTGCTGAAAGAGACCGTTTCGGAGTGTTTCGAAGAGGGGCTCCTTCAAGAAACACCCCTTCCCGATTTTGTCATCGAGGTTCCCAGCGATCCAAAACACGGTCATTTTGCAACCAACCTGGCCCTGACGCTCGCGTCGAGTCAGCGCCGAGCGCCGCGGGAAATAGGGAAAATCATTGCTTCATGTCTGAAAGGCCATGAAAACTTCCTGGAAAGGACAGAGGTGGCAGGTCCGGGATTTATCAACTTCACGATCAGCTCACAGGCGTGGCATGAGGTTCTGTCTTCCATCGTTCGCTTGCGGGACGGCTACGGAAAAAGCGACATGGGGAACGGAGAAAAAATGGTGGTTGAATTTGTCAGCGCAAACCCCACGGGTCCACTTCACCTGGGACACGGCAGAGGTGCGGCGGTGGGGGACACCCTTTGCAGAGTCTTTTCCTTTTGCGGCTATGAGGTGGTTCGCGAATTCTATGTGAACGACGCGGGACAGCAAATCAGGCTACTGGGGGAATCCATTTTCAGCCGCGTGAAGCAAATGACCGATCCGGGCCACCCGTTTCCGGAAAGCGGTTATCAAGGGGACTATGTACTGGACCTGGCCAGGGCGATTTCCCAGGAAAACGATCTGGGCGCGATGCCCGCGGAAGAAGCCATCATGCTTTGCGCCCGGAGGGGCAAAGAGATCATGCTGGCGGAGATCAAACAGGTGCTGTCACAGTTCGGCGTCACTTTCGATGTCTGGTCTATGGAGAGTGATCTTTACAGCTCCGGTTCGCTTCAGAAGGCCTTGGATTCGCTCATGGAAAGGGGTGAACTTTACGAAAACGACGAGGCCCTTTGGATCAGGACCACTGATTTCGGCGACGATAAGGATCGGGTCATCCGAAAAAAGGATGGCCAGTTTACTTACTTCGCCTCCGATATCAGTTACCACCTGGAAAAAAGACGGAGGGGTTTTTCAAGGGCCATTAACATCTGGGGAGCTGACCACCATGGTTACGTGCCCCGGGTGAAGGCAGCGCTCATGGCCAACGGCTTCGCTGAAAATTGGCTGTCCGTTCTCCTTATTCAGCTTGTCAAGCTGTGGAAGAAGGGCCAGGAAATCAAAATGTCCAAGAGGGCGGGGAACTTTGTGACCCTCCAGGAATTGATCGAGGAGGTGGGCGTCGATGCGGTTCGCTTCGTCTTTCTAACCAAGCACCACGACACGACCCTTGACTTCAACATTGATCTGGTGAAGGAGCAGAACAGCGATAACCCCGTGTACTACGTTCAATATGCCCACGCCCGGCTTTGCAGCGTCTTCAGAAAGGCTGCTGAAGAAGGGATTTTCCTCCCCGAAGAGCCTGACGGATTGCTGGATCTTCTCCAGTTGGAGGAGGAGTTGACGCTGATCAGGATCCTATCCGAGTTCCCTTCTCTTTTGGAAGACATATCGAGAAATCTTGAACCTCATCGTCTGACGTACTATCTTACGGAATTGGCTGCCTCCTTTCACAGGTATTTTAATCTCGGGACAAAAATCCCGGAGTGCCGGATTGTGACGGTCGATCGATCCTTGAGCCAGGCGAGATTGTTCCTGGCAGAAGCCGTGAGGATTGTGATTGCCAACGGCCTTCGTCTCTTGGGGACAAGCGCCCCGGAGCGGATGTGAAAGGCAGGAGACTCCGTGACGAAGAAAGGGACAAAAACGCCTTGGCGAAAAAGACAATATCGCTTCGAGTTTTCCGCAGTCTCCCTTTGCCTCTGGAGCCTGATCGCCTTCTTCATTCTGGGATGGATTTTTGTCCTGGGAATCCTTGTGGGGGGGGGGATGCTCCCGGAGGAGGTAAGGAAATTGTGGGCGTTGAAAACGCCGCCAAGCAAAATCGGCCCCACGGGCTCAGAAGATGACGACCCTCTCGCAACGGCTTGGGAGGAGCCGAAGTTCGCTTTCTATAACGAACTGTCGGCCAAAAAAGAAGAGGTGAAGAGGAAGAGCCGGTCCCTCACGGAAGTTCCCCAAGCTAAAAGCACCTCCCGGGACTCGAACCAAGCGCGGGAGGGGGAGGGCGAATATACCCTTCAACTTGCCTCCCTTGATGACGAGTCGAAGGCGGCGCGCTTTGCGGAAGAATTGATCGGCCGCGGCTACCCCGCCTACTTCTATGAGGTGGAATTGAAGGGAAAAACCTACTTCAGGGTGAGATGCGGCAGGTTCAAGACCAGGAAGGAAGCGGGAGAGTTTGGAAGGATGTTGTCCCGGAAGGAAAAGATCAAAGGGTTTATTTCCCGAGTGGAGAAATAGAGCACATTTCCATGCTGATAAGACATGCCGTTATTGAAGACGTAAAAACAATGCACAAGCTCCTGAATTCCTATGCAGAAAAGGGGCTTTTGCTGCCCAGATCCTTGAGCGAACTCTACAGCCACCTGAGGGATTTCGTTGTGCTCGCAAGCCATGAGGACTCTTCGGTCCATGGTGTTTGCGGCCTGGGAATATGCTGGGAAGATCTGGCCGAGATCAAATCCTTGGCCGTTGCCGAACAATTCCAGGGTCGTGGTTTTGGGTTCCAGCTCGTCCAGAGATGCCTCGAGGAGGCCCGCAGTCTCGGCCTGAAAAGGGCATTCACACTGACCTATGTGCCGGCCTTTTTCGCAAAACTCGGATTCAGGGAAGAGGAAAAGTCCCATCTGCCCCACAAGGTTTGGGTGGATTGTTTGAAATGCCCCAAGTTTCCAAACTGCGACGAAACGGCTTTGGTCATTGACCTTTAGGAATCTGCCGTGAAACGGTTTATTCCCTTTTTTCTTTCTATTTCCCGAAAGCCACGTTGATTGGGGGAGGATCACATGTTTGGCATCGGCATGCCGGAACTGATCGTCATATTGGTTATCGCTTTGATCGTGATCGGGCCGCGGAAGCTGCCCGACCTGGCACGAGCCCTGGGCAAAGGAATGGCGGAATTCAGAAAAGCGACCCAGGAATTGAAAGAAAGCCTGGACCTGGACAGGGAACTGAAGGAGGCCAAAGAGGATTTGGTGGACTCCATAAGCGGCCTCGACAGGCCCGAGCCTCATCTTGAACCGCCAGGTGGCGCTGAACAGCAAGAATCCAAACAGGAGGGCTTCGATCCCATGGTCAAGAAGGATGAGAAGCGAACAGCCGAACCCCGGGAAGAAGAAGCAGGCTCGGCGAACGAAGCGATGGTCTCCCGGGACAGCGACGCCCAGGAGAAAAAAGGCAATGAATGAAGACAAGATGAATGAAGAAGAAAGAGAAGATGAGAAAAAAATGCCTTTTTTGAGTCACCTGGAGGAACTGCGCCAGAGACTCATTGTCTGTGCGATCGCAGTGGGCGTCGGCTTTGCCGCCTCCTATTTTTTTGCTGAAAAGCTCTTCATCCTGCTCGTTACACCCTTGAAGGCGGTTCTGCCGGAGGGAGAAAAACTCATCTTCACCAACCTGCCCGAAATGTTTCTAACCTATCTTAAAGTGTCCCTGATCGCGGGGGTACTCATCGCCGCTCCCGTGGTTTTCTATGAACTGTGGATGTTTGTGGCACCCGGCCTCTACCAGAAAGAGAAGAAGTATCTGATCCCTTTTGTGGTTTCTTCAACCCTTCTATTCGTAGGGGGGGCGCTGTTTGGGTATTTCATCGTTTTCCCCTTCGGTTTCGATTTCTTCATCGGCTTTTCCAATGAGTACGTGAAGGCGCTACCCTCCGTAAAGCAATACTTCTCCTTTTCCATAAAGCTCCTTTTCGCTTTCGGTCTCGTCTTCGAACTGCCCGTGGTGATTTTTTTCCTGACAAAGATAGGACTTGTCTCTGTGGAAGGCTTGAGGAGGAAGCGCAAGTACGCACTCCTGCTCGCCTTTGTCATGGGGGCGATCCTGACCCCGCCGGACGTGGTCACGCAGTTGATGATGGCAGGTCCTTTGATCCTGCTTTATGAGCTCGGAATCGGGGTGGCATGGGTTGCCAGCAAGAAAAAAGCAAGGCAGGAACCTGAAAGGGCACAGGCCCCAGCTTCAACAAAGTGAGCGCCTGTCCATCCGGACACAGCCCTTTTCCGGATGGAAACGAGCCATTGAAAATACAACTGATCACGGGGTAGTTGAATGGATATCGGCTGATGGGTGATATGGGCTTTTCTTCCGTCCGCTCCTGTGGGCATCGCTTCCACAAGCCGAATCGATCGGGGAGGATCAGCGGAGTAAACCGGTCCGCTTTCCAGAAATGGTCAACAAAAAGGGTTCCTTGGCCACCTCCCCTTCGGAGTTGAATGATATCTTGCCGGTCACGCCGGGGAAATCTTTGCACTGGAGCAATTCTTTCTGAAAATCCTTTCTCGTTCGGATGTCTCCTTCCATCATGACACGTTTCACGAGGCGGATGGTATCGTAGCCTGTGGCCGCCAGGAGGCCCGGTTCCTTCTCAAAATGCTCTTTATAGGCTTTAACGAATTCTCTCACATCCGGGCTGTCCGAACTGGTTACAAAGCCGGAGGGGAAAATAGCGCCCTGTATGTAATCACCAGCCATCTCTATCAATTTTTCTGACTCCCAGAGACTGGTCCCCAGCAACAAAACGCCCAACACATCGTGAAAAACGAGCTGGGGTGCAATCATGGCCACTTTCTGATAATCGTCAGGGATGAACACGGTGTCAAAATCAATGATCGGCCTTGGCTCCTCAGGTTCCAACTCGCTTTCCATCTCCTCCGGGCTTCTCTTTTCCCGGAGCTCACGCAGCATCGACTCGGGTCTGGGGTAGTGGCGACCGGTCATTCGCTTGATTTGTTCCTCAAAGTCGGTCTCCTCCGGCTTGTAGGATTCCACCGCGGTGACTCTTCCACCCTTCTCCTCCAACTGGTCCCAGAAGAGGTGCATAAAGAAACGGCCGTAGGAGCTTTCCGGATAAAGGATACAAAACCGCTTCTTGCCCATTTCGTCCATGGTCTTGTCCAGGAGCCGTTTCACCTGGCTGGAGGGCGTCAGGAAATTGCGAAAAACCATGTCCCCCTCCTGGGCAATCCCTTCTTTCTGTGTGAGGGTAATGATCGGAACCCCCAATTGCTGCGCTCTCTTAGCCCCTGCCACGGCCGTCTTGCTCAACAAGGGACCGATGATGGCCATTACTCTTTCATTTCTGACCAGATCTTCAACCCCAGCCACGGCTTGCTCGGCCTTGCCCTCCGTATCCCTGATGACCAGCTCCAAGCCGGGGCCTTCCGTCCCTGCACCGAAGGTTCCCATGCCGAGATAAATCCCGTTCAGAACTTCTTCGCCATAGATGGCGAAAGTCCCGCTCAACGGCAGTAAACACCCCACCAGCTTTCTTTCCACGGAAAGTGCTTCTTCGATCTCCAGCAGGAGCTGTCTCCCTTTCGTAACCCAGAACTGGTCCGTGGTGGAGCGAACCAGGGACATGGCCGCCTTGCGGGCGTTATCCGGTTCGTTCTGGTTTAGATATACCGTTGCGAGCCTGTGGTAAATTTTTGGGGCAAAGTCGGTTCCGGCGGCGTACTCCGCCATGCGCTCCAGTTCATCACTTCTGGCGGTCTCGATCACGGTGTCCAGCCTTTCTCGAAGTTCCCCCTGTGTTCTGAGGTCCTTGGGATCGTCCTGGATAGCCCTGAGCCACCATTGGAGAGCCCGGGGTTTGTCTCCCATGGCCTTGAGGCTGTCGCCCAAAAGGAGCTTTACATCGCTCTTCCCCGAATGATCGGGATAGGTTTCGAGCCAGCTTAAAGCCTCATCTCTTGCTCGTTCATAATCTCCCACCAGAAAGTGAGCGCCGGCAGTCTGGTATTTGACGATGGGAAGTTCGCCGTAATCGGGGAATTCCTTTTGAATTCTTTCAAAAAAACCGAGGGCCTTTGCGTACCGCTCGGTTTCAAGGTAGATCTCTCCCATGCGGTGGAGCGCAACGGCGGTTCTCCTGTCTTTCGGGTATCGTTCCGCATAGGCTCCGTAAGCGTCCAGGGCCTTGGCCAACTCCGCTTTCTGCCAACTTTGCTCGGCAAGTTCAAGCTCTTCGGCGGAAGGCTTCTCCCCTCTTTTCTGGATTCCGGGTTTGCAGCCCACAAAGAAAATGGCTATCCCCGCAATAACGAGGGGGATAGCCATGGATAAGCGACCTCTTCTACTGTTCACTTGCGAACTTCCTCAAAATCGGCATCCACCACATCTTCGTCTTTAGATGCACCGCCGCCCTGGTACCCGGCTTCCGGACCACCACCCTGTGCCTGCTGTTGCTGCCCGGCGGCTTTCGCGTACATGGCTTCGGCCAACTTGTGGGATGCCTGGGTCAATTCGTCGGTAAGCCTCTTGATCTCCTGGGCATTTTCCCCTTCCATGGCCGTTTTTAAGCGGTCAATTGCCCTGTTGATGTCTGCCTTGGAAGATTCGTCCAGATTCGCCTCGGCATCCTTGAGAGATTTCTCCGTGGTATAAATCATGGAGTCGGCCATGTTCCGAGCATCCACCAACTCTCTTTTTCTCTTATCCTCCTCAGCGTGCAATTCCGCATCCTTGACGAGTTTCTGAATCTCCTCTTCGGAAAGACCGCTCGAAGCGGTAATCTTGATGCTTTGCTCCTTCCCGGTTCCCAGATCCTTGGCTGAAACGTTCACGATCCCGTTCGCGTCAATATCGAAAGTTACCTCAACCTGGGGAACTCCTCTAGGGGCAGGAGGGATACCCACCAACTGAAACCGACCAAGGGTCTTGTTGTTCGCAGCCATCTCCCGTTCCCCCTGCAGCACATGGATCTCAACGGCAGGCTGGTTGTCCGCCGCGGTCGAGAAAACCTGGCTCTTCTTGGTGGGAATGGTTGTGTTTTTCTCGATCAGCTTCGTGAAAACGCCGCCCAGTGTTTCGATGCCAAGAGAAAGCGGCGTCACGTCCAGGAGAAGCACGTCCTTCACCTCGCCTTTCAATACACCGGCCTGAATCGCTGCGCCGACAGCCACCACTTCATCGGGGTTGACCCCTTTGCTCGGTTCCTTGCCGAAGATCTCTTTCACTTTTTCCTGGACCTTGGGAACTCTCGTCATTCCCCCTACGAGAATAACCTCGTCGATGTCTCTCGGAGTGAGCCCGGCATCCCTGAGCGCAGTATTGCAGGGTCCTACCACTTTGTCGATGAGCTTATCGACCAGTGCTTCAAACTTTGCTCGGCTCAGCTTCATGTTCAGGTGCTTGGGACCGCTGGCATCGGCCGTAATGAAGGGCAGATTGATATCGGTCTGCATGGATCCGCTCAACTCTATTTTGGCCTTTTCCGCTGCTTCCTTTAGTCTCTGCAGCGCCATCTTGTCCTTGCGGAGGTCAATCCCCTGCTCTTTGCGGAACTCCTCCGCCAAGTATTCGATCACCAGCAGGTCAAAGTCCTCTCCTCCCAGATGGGTATCGCCGTTGGTCGACTTGACCTCGAAAACACCTTCCCCGATTTCCAGGATGGAGATGTCGAAGGTTCCACCGCCAAGGTCGAATACCGCAATCTTTCGGTCGCCCTTCTTGTCCAAACCGTAAGCAAGCGATGCTGCCGTCGGTTCGTTGATGATCCTCTCCACCTTGAGACCCGCAATCCGCCCTGCATCCTTCGTAGCCTGTCTCTGGCTGTCGTTGAAGTAAGCAGGAACGGTGATCACTGCCTCGGTGACTTTTTCCCCAAGGTAATCCTCGGCAGTCTGCTTCATCTTCTGGAGAATCATAGCAGAAATTTCTGCCGGGCTGTAGTCTTTTCCTCTGATATTTAGATGGGCGTCTCCGTTTGCCGCCTGGGTGATCTTGTAGGGAAGGACCTTGATGTCCTTCTGAACTTCGGGGTCGCTGTATTTTCGGCCGATCAGCCGTTTGACCGCAAAAACGGTGTTCTCGGGATTCGTAATCGCCTGCCTTTTGGCCGCTTGCCCCACCATTCTTTCACCACTGTCGAGGAAACCGACCATCGACGGGGTGGTCCTGCTGCCTTCCGCATTCGTAATCACCACAGGGTCTCCCGCCTCCATGACGGCCACGCATGAATTGGTCGTCCCGAGATCTATTCCTATTGTTTTTCCCATTTCATAGCCTCCTTCAATGCTCGCCTCGTAATTAATCTTATACTCTGCCCTTTAGGACTCATCTATCTTGTACTCGGTTAAGCGCCCGGCGAATCCTTTTTACTCACGATCACCACGGAAGGTCTGATGAGCCTGTTGTTGAGTACGTAACCCTTCTGAAGCTCTTTCACCACGGTTCTCGGTTCCACCGTGTCGTCTGCCATCTCTGAGATGGCCTCATGAAAATTCGGGTCGAATGGCTCACCCATCGCCTTTACTTCCTGTAGTCCCACTCTTTGAAGGGCATCCATCAAACCTTTCAGTGTCAGTTTCACGCCCTCCCTCAGAGCGTCCAACGAGTTTTCATCCGTGGAGTGCGAAATGGCGTTTTCAAGATTATCCACCACGGGTAACAGCTCTTTGATCAAGGATTCGTTCGAGAATTTGACGAGGTCTTCTTTTTCCTTCTGGAACCTCTTTTTTAGGTTTTCGATTTCCGCCCGCGACCGGACATAGAGATCGTAATTCTTGTCAGCCTGAGCTCGCATCTCCTGCATTTTTTCTGCGAGCTGCTCCCTGGTCATTTCCTCCAGATCGGCTTCTTTCATTTCTTGGGGTTTTGTCTCCTCCCCCTTTTGCGCGTCTGCATTCAGTTGAATTTGGGATTCCTCGTCGTTTGTCTCCTTTTTTTCATTCGTATCAACGTTCACCCGCACCATGGTTCACTCCCGCGCAAATTATTTTCCAATCTTTTGACGTACTGTGAAACTCTAACCATCAAAGGAGCTTTGTCAAGCTAAGCAAAGCCGGGTTTTTCCTCTTTCCTTTATGGAATGGTTATGGAATGGATTCGAGCGAGTGCCCATTCGGAGATAACGTTTCGATCAGTGGAAAATAGTTTGAGGTTCCCATCCGGCCGAATGGCTCAGAATTTGACCGATTGGATGGGTTGTCGGGGGTCACGCTGGTTCATCTGATTTTTTCAGGATCTGTAATCCTTCATGGTTCATCGTTTACACGCGGCGCACACGACCTGCAAGCGCCGGCGCTGCGGGAGCGCCTGCCCTGCGCGCCGTTTTCCATCTAGCCGTCGAGTGCCCTTCGTGCTTGAGAAGCGGGTCCGTTCAGGGAGCACCAGACGGCCGAGGACGGCATAGCACCGGGGAGATCCCCTCATTGCCTCTTTCATCGCGTATTGATCGTTGAACGGAAAACGGTGAAGGGTGAACGGTTACCAGGACCTTTTTACTCCTCCAGGGAATGCCCCGTTAATCGGACCAGGGCTTCCAGGTACTTCTCTCTCGTCTTCCGGATCACCCCGGGGGGCAGTTTGGGCGGCGGAGGTTGTCTCGACCACCGAATCTCGATCAAGTAGTCTCTCAAGAACTGCTTGTCGAAGCTTTTCTGGGGTCCTCCAGGCTCATACTCATCCATAGGCCAAAACCGAGAGGAATCGGGCGTCAAAACCTCGTCGATGAGAATCAGTCGCCCGTCGTGAATCCCGAACTCAAATTTGGTATCCGCGACGATAATTCCCCTCTCGGCCGCGAGCTTGCATCCCATCTCATAGATTTGGAGGCTTATCTGGCGGACCTTTTCAGCGGTTTCTTTGCCGACAAGTTCCGCCGTCCTTTCAAATGAAATATTCTCATCATGCATCCCATCCGGTGCTTTTGTGGAAGGGGTGAAGATCGGGACCGGCAACTTATCGGATTCCATCAGCCCTTCCGGGAGCTTTACCCCGCAGATATTTCCCGCTGAAAGATACTCCTTCCAACCCGAGCCGGAGAGGTATCCCCTGACGACGCACTCCACAGGCAGGGGCCTCGTTTTCTTCACGAGCATGCTGCGTCCTGTCAGTTGTCTCGCGTACTTGCGGCAGACGGCCGGATACTCGGAGGGATCACTGCTTATAAGATGGTTTTCCACAATGGATTTCAACTTATCAAACCAGAATAGAGAGATGCTTGTGAGAATCTTGCCCTTGTCGGGAATAGGATCATCCATCACCACGTCGAAGGCTGATATGCGATCGCTTGCCACGATCAAAAGCTTGCCGTTCGTCTCGTAGACATCCCTGACCTTACCTCGTTTTACCAGGTCTATCCCCTCCAGATCGGTTTTTCTTAAAGCCTTTGATTTCATGGGATCCTCTCCTTTTTTCCAGGCCAAGGGCGATTCCTTCCGGGCACAGGCAGTGGAAACGCCCTGGCCCCCGCTTCCCAGTGTAATTCGTTCACCAAGAAATTCCGAATTGTGGGAACGGGAAGGGCGCGACATTGCTGGTTTTCAAAAAGCGCCCAGGACCCTCGACGCCCATCGCCTTGAATCTACCCAAACTCTGCCTCGTGGGTCCCCGGGGAAACTAGAAAACGAACAAAAGCGCTTAAGGTTTACTCATGAGTGTCCAATATTGTCAAGAGAGTTCCGTCCTATAAAACACCTGCTTTCAAACGAAAAACCTCACCCGACAACGCCCGGTTGAATCGGGTGGAGTTGAAAAAGATGGAGGAAGTCTTGACCGTCCTCAGTTCAAAGACAAGCGCGGAAGTCAGGAGCCTCATCGCTGACATGGATAGAAGAATCGACGAAATGCATCAGGAGTTCTTTCGATACCGCCACAAGGAAATCCATCGAATCCCGGATTGGCAACGACTTGAGGGGGACTTGCTGTTCCTGTCGAGGGGGAAAAACTTGGGCGCAGAGGCAACCCTGCGGCTTGACGGAATCCTGTACAAGTTCCAGAACAGGAAGAGAATCTGGCTCCAATGGATCGATGAGCGTCACGGCAGAATTTGAGAGAATCCGAATCGAAGGCCTATGGATGCTCTACCATGGCATTCCCTGCACTGCTCACGTACTCGCGGTAATACCCCAGAATTCGATTTCTGAAGTTGACTGTCTCCAGGTAGGGAGGAATGCCGCCGTATTTTCGCACCCCACCCGGTCCTGCATTGTAGGAAGCAAGCGCAAGGCTGATATCGCCGTCGTGCAGTTTCACCATCGAGGCGAAATACTTAAAACCGTAACGAAGGGACTGACGGGGATCCAACCGATCGTCCGCTCCCCTTTCAAGAAGATCCTTCCTGTATCGAGAATACAGATTTCTCCCTTCTATTCCACAGCGTATTGCTCTCTGCATCAGGTTTTTGGCGCTTCCGGCAAGCTCCAACTTGTTTTTTTCGTTGATTTGCGCAATCAGCGCTATCGCCCTTCTCTTCAAATTTGCCTCCTGAGCAAGAAGGGTCTTGGCCTCCTCCAGGTAGCCAGGCGCAAAGATATTTTTCATTCCAAGATAATCTCCCGTCTTGGGCATGATCTGCGTCAGGCCGACCGCACCAACCGCAGAGACGGCACGGGGGTTGAAGCTCGACTCTTTTTTCACCAAAGCCATGAACAACAACGGGTCCACACGATAATCCGCCCCCTGGTATTCGGCGACGATGGACTCCACCAGGGATGCATAGGCTGAACCGGCCTTCTCCAAAACCGGTTTCCAACTGAGATTGGAAATTTCCCCTTCATTCCGGCGGAGACGATCCAGATCGAAACCCGCCAGGGTTTCTTCGGCCGCCTCACCTGCAAACCGGCTGAAAACATGATTGACAAAGCGCACGTTATCCGGGTTTAAGGGAGCTTCACCTCCATCGATCCCCTGACATCGGTTATAGAAAAAGGCCAGTGAATCCCGCAGATTCCGAGAGTTCCTGTCCAGACTTTCCTGAAGCAATCTCCTCATCAAGGGGCGGCAGAGTTCCTCGTTGAGCCTGTCGTCGATCTCCTTCGTCAGCGTTGCCCGATAATCCATCAGACGCGAATAGGCCGAGCGAAGAATCTCATTGTAGCCGAGGCTCAGTTCTGCCAGAGACTCTACAGGGGTTTCTTCTCGGTTCAGCGCCTCCAGGACCTGCCCGAAGAGCCTATCTGCCTTTTCGTAGAGGCTTTTCGACTCGAGGTAGTCCTGATCCATCACCGCTCTCAACCCGAGGGCTTGAGCGATTTCAGGCCTTATCCTCAGAATTCCTTCCTCCCCGCGGTATGTTTCATCGGCCAGAGTTTCTCTTTGGCGCTCGAGGTTATAAGCGATGATGAGCTGTTCCAGTGAGAGGGAATCAGCGGATGCAACGGAAGCAAAGGTCAAAGAACCGGCGCACAACCACATGCATGCTAAGAGGAGTCGAGAGACGTTAAATTTTTTCATTGATCTCTTTTGCCTATGCGTCATACCTTAGGATGGGTTCTGTCGGCTTTCGGCGATTTTTCCGTGGCCGAAATCCTGTCGGTTCGGTTCGAGAAACCGTGTGAATGCCTGAACACATTTCGATCGCCAAATCAGTCTTGAAAAAATCTAGAAAAGGTTTCGTAGAGAAGGTTACCAAAACGACACAGAATCTCCAAGACTTTTATTTTGCCCGGTCCCGGTAGTCGCACTGCAAATCCCGTGCCTTATCTGAGTTCCCATGAGGGGTCGATCCACAGGATCGTTCGAGCCTTCGCGGCGATTCAGCCGGGAGGGCAAGACCCCGCGCCGGATTTAAAATGGGAGAGAAAAGATCATGGAGGCAAGAAGTCCGCTTCATTACGAATAGTCCTCGCCTAAAAGGTGCACGTTCCCGATATGTACCCGGTGAAGCCCCGCCTGTTCAGCCACGCTCTTGCAGCGCAGGGCATGCGCAAGAGAGGTGGTGGGCAGGTCCCCTAAATGGAAATGGGGGTAGAATGCGAGAAGGCTGTATGGAATCTCCGGGTTCAGCTTGGAAATGAAACGGGAGATCCCTGCCACTTCCCTTTCATCCACATACCCGGGGACGAGCAGCGTACTCGCAATGAGCAGAGGAGGTTCGGGCCTTTGCCATGTCCTCCGGGCCAGTTTCTCGAAATTTTCCAGGGTCTTTCTGTTCGTGACTCCGCACAAAGCGTAATGCAATCCCTCGTCCCATGCCTTCAGGTCGAATTTGATGCACCCGCCGGAACGGAAGGATAAATCCGCCATCCGCCCCAAAAAGGGCTCCTGCATAGACCCGTTCGTTTCCCAGCATATCCGGAGCGGTCGATTGCGCGCTTTGTTCAAGGCAAGCGCGGAGGTCTTGATGGCGTGGAGGATTTGCGGGGTTGGATCGCCGCCGAAATAGCATATACAGGTGGTCTTCTCATCCACCATCTCTGCCAGCTTTTTCGCTGAGATCTTGATCGGGGAAAAGGTTCGCTCCTTGAACTGAAAATTCTGGCAGTACAGACAGTTGAAACCGCAGGCGTGATAGAAAACCGCCAGGTTCTTGAAACCATACTCAGGACCGTCCGAAGCAGCATACCGGGGGTAACCGGAACCGGTCCCCGCCGCACAGACAAAACTTGCTACACAATTGGTCGGAAGCGGATCATGGTAACAGTAAAAATTTCCCTCATGAGGCCTTCCTCCTCGAATCCGACCGTCTTCATTGTGCCTGAGACCACAAAAACCTCTTTCTCCCTCAGGAATCCTGCATTCGTGAACGCAGAGGTTACAGGAAAGGCCATCCGGAAGTCTCGGCGGCTCATCCGGGAGACCATACGGCCTTCTACTGTCCTGGTGCACTCGTTTAATCTGTGGCCATACTTCCTGAAAATGCGCCGTGACACAGTCCCCGCAATAACCGATGGTATTCGAGATGGTGGTGGACCGGCTGCCGCAGTATCGGCAAGTGGTCTTCGATTTTTTTCCCCGCATTCCCATACACCTCGGCCTATGGAAATCCGATCGGTTCCATGTCCTTCCCATCCCCTTTGAGAGGAGTGGTTCTCGCCGGCTTTGATTCGAGGCTTTCAAGGCCGTAACGGAGCAAATCATCCCTGTTTTTTATGGTAACCGTAACGAGGCGGACATCCCGGCGTTCTTTGATCTGCTGCAAGAATGTGTCTCCTTTCAATGAGATGGTGCCGATGACCGGATTGGGCAAATCCAGCACCTTTTTCAAGGTCTTTCTGAAAAGGGAGGAAAAGCACTCCATTTTACCGATTTCGTCTATCACCACGATTTGCTCAGCACCCCGAGGGATCATGGAAGGAACTGCGATCCGATCGATATCCCGCACATTCACACCGTACTTTCCCACCCTGTAAGGACTGTTCACGTCCTGATGGGCCAGCATCCCCCGCCTGCCATCTAACGTGGTGATGGAGAAACCCACTCTTCGGCCTTTCTCCCGCATTTCCCTCGTAAAAAAACCCGTGGCGGGACTTCTCACTTCCCCGAGGATTTTTTCAATGAGGGTCGACTTCCCGCACCCGGGTGCGCCCGTAAAAAGGAGATTGCTGCTCGGCATTCCTGTCGATCCCTTCTCACCGGAACTGTAGCGGGATCCAATGACCTCCAATGGAGGCATTCCTCCCCAAGGTATTCCGCTCCCCCATGCTTTCTTTTCCCGTCACCTCGTTCGCCGGGCTCACGCCGCTGCGTCCCTGTAAGACGGTCCGCTTTCAATCATCTGTTTTTTCCAAGGTCATCAAGAAGGCGGGATGGGGAATGAATTTCACGGTGCATGAATCAATGCGAAACGGCATGTTCCTTACAATTTCTCTTATTTTCTGTGGGGTAAGCCTGTGTACATGAAGTTTTCTGGCATAAAGAGGATTCTTGAAGACTCTTACGGCGTCGAACAAGGCTGCCTGACCTCGGATGACTTCAAAGGGAAAGGATACGATGAACTTGCCTTTTGGCTTGAGAACCCTGTGGACCTCCAGAAAGACCTTTCCTATTGCGGGGATATGTTCGATGACCTCGAATGCGCAAACTTTGTCGAAATCATTCTTTTCAAATTCCAGATTGGTTGCCGACATGACCTGTATTTTGTCGCTTTTCAAACGCTCCACCAGGTCTTTGTTTACGTCTATCCCAACCACGTAATCTGAAAAACGGGAAATCTGCGATATGAGGCTCCCTCCATTGCATCCAATTTCCAGGATCTTCTCTTCCCTGGCCGGCCTGATAATTCTGATGAGGGTTCTCGTGCGAAACCTATTCCTGATCCCACGATACCCTCTCGTTGAGGCCACGAAGAAACCATAGTCCGTGCTGTAAAGGCTCTTGTGACTCGGCACAATACCCTCCCCCTTACCCCTACCATTCTCAGGAGTAGGGAATCTGAAGCGGGACTCCAGATCGGATAAAAAGTGGTCTTCCGGATAGAATCTAAGCTTTCAAGTTACTTCCAATTCAAATCAATGGGGTGACTTTCTATCGCGAAGGCTTGCCCGGCCGAAATTCAAGCAAAAGGTCGAAGCATCCCCATTAAAAAACGACAAAAATGCCATTGTGTCAAGAAAAATCAAGGTCTGCACTATTCCTTCAAACCGTCGGTGCGAGCGGTCACGGAGGAATCTCATGGCCTCATCGTTGAGCGGTTAATGAGGGCTTTTTTTTCGTTCCGAGGCTTTGCACCCGAGGTGTGTGGCGGGCTTTTGGGTGCCGCCCATCATGTATTGGGGATGCCGCCCGAAGGCGCTTTAAAAGGAATCCCCGTGCGTCACTTGACTGCGCACGGGGATCGTCGGGGAATTCCGGAGCAAAAATGAACCGATTCCTTAAAGCTCTCCCTGGGGGAGGTAAACACGGACTCTTGGGTACCCGAGGGTCCTCAGGGCATAATAGGTCATCGTGGCGTCCTCAATGGAATCGGCATAGCAGACGATCTCGGCATACTTGAGAATGCCCGCCCCTTCGTAGACCTTGATCAGCTCCCCGGCGCTCTTCAGGTTTCCGTCCTTGTCCAGGTTCTCATCCCAGGGAATATGCTTGTGATCGGCACCGGGTACGCGAGGCGGAACCGTCTTGGAAGAGACGATCCACACTCTTGGAAAACCGTAGAAATCCGGTTCTTCGTTCGCATCGGCGAGGCGTTTTTCCCTTTGAGGGGTAGCCACAAAGGTCTCAGGGCTCACAGCCACGTCAAATTTGGTCTTGGGCGTTGCAATAATCGTCTCATCCGCGGTAAGTTTTAGATCCCACGCCCGCCATGCGGTCAGCCCCCCCTTGAGGATCGAAACCTTTGGATGACCCAGGTATTCAAGGAGCCAGAACATGGCACTTGCCGCATCGCCCTTTTGATCGTCGCAAACCACCACTTCCTTGTGCCTCCCGATGCCCTTCTGTCCCAGGAGGTTCTCCCAATCATTCAAGGTCATGGTCCCCCTGCCCATGAGCTCAAGCACAGGGATGTTGACCGAATAGGGAATATGGCCCGCCTTGTACTGCTCCTCGGGTCTCACATCCACCACGATGGTTCCGGGATCCGTCAAAAGATACTGGATCCGCGTCCCCGCCCACCACCGGACCCAGAGAACATCCCGGATGAGATGCTGGTTCTGATAGGTGTGCATGGGTAAGTCCCGCGGGTCCTTGAGCCATCCTGTGGTCGCATCGTAGTAGAGCTTGACGTTGGGATAATTCAGCACGTGGCGTAGGGTGAAATAGCCCGAGGTGGAAGCGGGGTTGCCGCCGCAGTACACAATGATCTCCTTCTCGGGAAGGATGCCCTGAGCCGCGTACTGCCTCCTGAGCAGGTCCACCGGTCGCCACGTTTTATCCTTCTGGAACTGGTCGGGGTAAGGAGCCAGGAGGGAACTGGGGATATGCCCCGGTCTGTTGTAGGCCAGGTACTCCCCGTAATACCAATTGGAGTTGACCGTGTAGACAACGACCGTATCCGGTTTATAAAGTCTCGTCAGCACATAGTCCGTATCCACAATGACGGAGGGATCCTTGATCCTTGCCACGAAATCTCCTCTATCGACCTGGGGGACTTGACTGGTGACAGGATAACCTTCCCTCTCCCACTTCGGGAGCCCGCCGTCAAGGACATAGGCATTCTCGTGGCCATGGTAGGACAGGGAAAAGAAAAACATGGTGGCATGGAACGTTGCCCCTTCGTCATAGACCACCACGGTGGAATCATTGTTGATCCCCAGGCTCCGCATCACGGACTCCACGTATCGGGGCGGCCCCGCGTGCCACGGGAGACATGAGTTGGGGTCCACCAGAAGGTCGTCACCGCCGTAGGATGTGTCTATCCCATAAGACTTATAATCCTCGCCGCTGAATGAGGCGCTTACGGCCTTCGGGATGTGCTTGGCCAGGTAGGCCGGAGTCTTGGACGCATCAATGATCACAAGCTTGGGGTCATCTCTGTGCTCCGCCAGCCACTTGGTGCTCACTAACCGGCCCGTTCCCTGGGCCATGGCGTTCCCTGCAAACACAAATGCTGCGCACATCAGCGCCAGACCCAGGATCAATAGGATCTCTTTTTTCCTGTTCTCCTCTCGCCAAAATGCTCCTCTCTTCATTCTTCTTTCCTCCTTTCATTTTCGGTCGTCGGCAAGTCCGGTCCGTTTTTCAGGCATCCTCACAGACCTGTTTGGGGATACAACCGCGGTTTCAAAAAAACCTCTTGCCCTTACTCTCCCTTTTCCTGATCGAAAACCCTTCCGGGAAACCGCATCAAATCCTTTATCTTCGCCTTTCGAATTTTCTGCTCGTGGGCATCCTTCTTTTCAAAGGCCTGGGCGAGCTTCTGCATCAGCTCTTCAAGGGATACGGGCTTGAGCAGGTAATCGAAAGCACCGAGTTTCATGCCTTCGATACTGGTTTCAACCGAGGCGTGCCCTGTCAGCAAAATGACCTCCACAAGAGGCTGGATTTTTTTTATCTCCCTCAGGGCCTCGATGCCATCCATTCCGCCCGGCATTTTGATGTCCAGCACCACCACATCGAAGAGCTTTTTCTTCATCAACTCCAGGGCTTCTTCGCCGCTCAACACACCCGCCGCTTCAATGTTCCTCTTGACCAATCGGTTGACGGTGGTATCCACAAAGGGTTTTTCATCATCCACCACAAGAACCTTGAACGAGTCCATACTTACCTCCTAGAGCATGGGGGAATTTTTCCCCCATTTAATATGGCTTTTCCAGTTTTCCCGGGCGGTCACCGCCCTTTCCCCTCCGGAGCGCCCCCTCGTGGAGGCGCGGCAAGGTTTTTCTCCACCGACGAGACCCGGTTACAGCGCTACTGGGTCTCCGGAACCACAATCGGGATCCGCACGGTGAAATCCGAACCCTTCCCCACTTCGCTCCTGACACTAATGGATCCACCCAAATTCTTCACGATGTTGTAGCTGACCCACAACCCGAGCCCTGTCCCCTTCCCCACCTCTTTTGTGGTAAAGAAAGGTTCAAAAAGCTTCTTCTGGCTCTCCTCGGAAATGCCGGGCCCGTCATCGATGATGTTCACCAGGATGTTTCCATTATCCCTCCTGCTCCTGATGAGGATGGAGCCGTCCCTGCCGATCGCATCGATGGCGTTGGAGATCAAATTGAAGAAGACTTGCTGGAGCTCGGACTGGCTGCTCGCCGTGATCGGCAGGCCGGAGGCCAGATCTTTCTTGATCTGAATGTTGTTGATCCGGGCATAGTTCTGGAGTAGCTCCACCGTTCGATTGACCGTGTCATTGATGTCCACCCTTTCCAGATAGGGTTCCATCTTCCTCGCGTAGCCAAGCATATTGTGGACCACTTTCTTCATTCGTTCCACATAGTCATTGATTGTGTTGACGGAATTTACATACTCTTGCAGGTTTTTCACCTTCTGCGGGTCTTCTTCCAGGAGAAGGTCTTCCATCCATCCTGTCTTCTGCATGATCACAGCCAGGGGGTTATTGATCTCATGGGCCACGCTCGCCGCCATTTTACCCACTGCCGCCAGCTTGTCCGAATGGACCAGTTGCGCATTGAGCTGGTTCATCTCCGTATCGGCCTGCCTCAGGCGTCTGATGGCCGAGCGGGTGGTGAAGACCGTGGCGCCAATAATGGCCAGCACCCCCAGGATGATGATTGCAATTTCCGCATTCTGGGTTGCCACCAGCCTTGCCATCTCTTCTGCCGCCTCCTGTCTGATCACCAAAAGCCATTTGTCTCCCTTCAACCAGCTTCCTGCATAGAGAACCAGCTCGCCTCTGTCGTTTCTCTTCTCGACGACCGTCGTTCTTCCCCCAAAAAGGCTTGGGGCAAGATCCGACTTCGTCAAGATCTCACCTCCAAATCTCGGGCGCGTCTGATAAACTCCTTCTTTGTTGATAATGAACGCATCTCCGGTCTTCCCCACTTGAGCGGCGCGAACAATGCCTTCAAAAATAGCGGGGTCAATGGTCGCCCGAAGAATCCAGACGTTCTCCCTTTCTTGGCGCCGAACGGCAATGATGAAGTGGGGTAGCTGGCGGTATCCCATGTATACATCGCTGATAAAGAGCCCTTTGCTCAGCACCTCCCCGAACCACACCTGTTGATAGTAGTTGACGCCTCTGAGTTCATACGGTCCAACATAAGTCAAATGCTGCCCTGCATTGTCAATGACCCCGAGGTCCACAAAGGCCCCGGCCCGGGTGTTCATGATCTGGAATATCTGGGAGAGCTTTTTTTCCTCGTTGATCTCATTGAAATTGTGTGCGTCAGCCATGGCGGAAAGAATGGCGGTCCGTTCCTTCAGGAACAGGTCCACTGCCTCGGCCTGGGCTCTCGAACGGTAGCGAATCTGTTCCGCCATGGTTTCCTTGTAGGTTTTAGAAAACTGGTAGTAGATCGTGGAACCCAGAAGAATCAGTGGCGCGAGCGAGACGAGGAGGGTCACGAAAATCATCTTTTTCTGGAGGCTCTCATACTTCATCAAAATTCCCTCTTTTCCACCATGCGCTTGCCCCTTTCCAATCTGCCGGGAAAGGCGATTGGTCATTTCCCGATTTGGAAGCTAACCACGTGTCGATTTCTTCCGCTCCTTGCCCGCAGGAGCCCCAAATGACTCCCGTGGCGGGAGCGGAAGGAGAATCATCATCCTATATGGAATTGTTGTCGTATGCCACACCTTTTTCCCTTCCTGAATGAGAAAAGGCGATTGAAGAGTTTCCGTGGATCAGGCGAATCGGAACTCCATGGCGAAATGTATCTCACTTCTTGCGCTGACGCAATCTCAATTCCCGGTCTCGCATTCTCGGCTATATCCTCATGGCCTCCTTTTCAGCACAAGCGCTGGGAGCAATTGGACTGCGAAAGAATGCCTTGCCGGTTCCACACTTCCACACGGGCAAGCTCATGCGGGAACCGACCTTTAGGAATCCTCATTTCCCGATGGAAACGAGACGGTCGAAGCACACTTGATTGCACAACACCAAGAAGCGCTTCATTTTACGGCACAGCCATGGCAACATGACCAAGGCCACAGGACGTTTTTCACAAAGGCAATGAAGCTCCCTCGAGCCCCGCAAAAGCAGGATTTCCGCTTCGCTCCAACAAGCTGCAGAGGTTCCTGGAGAAGGCGAATAAAAAAGGGGCGATAGAGGGGCTCCGAGAAGAAATTCATTGACAATTTCCCCCTTTCAGGTTTCTACTCATTGCTGTCGTAGAGCCGTTAGGCTCGGCAATCGAATGGACACCAGCCGACGTTTGATCGACTCAAAAAACCTGAGGGTTGCTCATGGATTTTTCTTTCACTGAAGAACAGATGATGTTCAGAGAGCAGTTGATCCGGTTCGCCAAAAAAGAGATTGTGCCCAGGGTGGCGGAACACGAACTTAAGGGAGAGTTCGATTTTTACTCCTTTCGCAAGTTGGGGGAGTTCGGAATCCTCGGCCTTCACTTTCCCGAGGAACTGGGAGGAAGCGGTGCAGACGTGGTGACCACCGCACTGGCGGGAGAGGCCCTGGGCGAGGCGGGCGTGGATGGCGGTCTGACCCTCGCTTACGGGGCGCACAGCTTTCTTTCCGCAGATACCATCCTGGTCCACGGAACCGATGAACAGAGAAAAAAATACCTTCCCAAACTGGCATCAGGCGAGTGGATCGGGTGTATGGGGCTCACCGAACCAAACGCGGGCTCGGATGTGGCCGCCATGACCACCCGCGCCGAGCGACGAGGCGACCGCTACGTGCTCAACGGCAATAAGATGTTCATCACCAACGGTCCGGTGGCGGACGTGGCCGTGGTTTACGCGAGAACAGGGAAAGAGGGAAGACACGGGGGTGTCTCGGCTTTTATCGTGGAGAAGGGGACACCCGGTTTTTCCGCCGGAAAGAACCTGATCAAAATGGGAGTTAGAACCTCCCATACATCCGAACTGATCTTTGAAGACTGCGAGATCCCGGAGGGAAATCTTCTCGGCGAGGAAGGAGCGGGGTTCCTCATGGCCATGCAGACGGTGGAATGGGACCGGAGCGCTCTTCTGGCACCCTTCGTGGGAGGCATGACCTATGTGCTCAGAAAATGCGCCGAGTACGCCGGGGCGCGTTACCAGTTCGGCAGACCCATCGCCGAATTCCAGGCCATCAAGCACAAGCTGGCAGACATAAAGATTTTCATCGAGGCGGCAAGATCCCTGTGCTACCGAATCGCGTGGTGCAAGGACCAGGGAAGGCCGCTCAATCACCTGGAAGCGGCGGTTGCCAAGCTTTTCGTCGGAGACTGGGGCCTCAAGCCTGCCGACGAAGCCATGACCCTTTTCGGCGGTTACGGTTACTGTCACGAGTACGAGGTGGAAAGGTATTTCAGGGACGGCCGCCTGGCTCCCGTGGGAGGAGGGACCTCCGAGATCCAGAAAATGATCATCTCCAAGCTGATTTAGCACATCCGTCGAAAAAAGCACCGCTCGTTTCAACGAGTCCGTCCGGAGGGCCGGTGCCTTGAGAGTGAAACCGGTCCAAGTGATGGCGAGAGGAAAGAAAAGAAATGGACTTCGATTTTCGAGAAGAGGAAAGGGAACTTTGCAAGCGGATTCAAGGGATTTTCGAGGACGATTCAGGAGCGGAACTGGAGACTCAACTGGAACACGGGGACCTCTATCGGGTTCGGGAAACGATCCTCAAGTGGCTGGAAAGGCTCTTTCAAACCGGCTATCTGAGCCTGGGAATGGATGGGGTCAAGGACCAGTTAAATTTGGTGGTCGCCCAGGAAACCCTGGCTGCCATCGCCCCCTCGCTTTTCCTCTCCGTGGAATTCAGCTTGCGGATATTCGGACGTATTCTGGCCCTTTACGGCGGACCGGATCAGAAAAATCAAATCCTCAAGCCTTTGAAAGAAGGTCGTATTATCGGAGCCGTGGGGCTTTCGGAACTGGGGATGAGCATCGAAAACAGGCCATTTGCCACTTTCGGTCTTCCGAAGGGCGAGACCTACCTCGTCTCCGGGTCAAAGAATCACGTGGTCAACGCACCCCTATCGGACTGGATCGCGGTCACAGGCACGGTCTCCGGCAAAAGTGAGGAAGAGGTGGCGTTTTTCCTCGTTGAAAAAAGGAGCGAGGGAATTTCCATTGGTGAAAAGCTCCTCACTTTGGGATATAACGGCGTTGCCGCCTCGAGCGTCGAACTGAAAAATACCCCCATACCCAAAAGCCACGTCATGGGTCCGTTCGATAGTCGGGGACCTGTGGAAACCTTGCGCATGCTGGAAGATCAGGTTCTCATGGTAGCCGGTCTGGGCCTGATGAAGCGCAGCTTTGACACCGCCTCTCAGTTCGCCAAGACTTACAAGAGCGGTTCTAAGCCCATCATCGCGTACCAGGAAATCGCATTCAAGCTCGCGGAGATGTTGACCCTCCTTCAGACAGCCCAGTTGCTGGCCTATCGCGCGGCCTGGATGGTTGAGACAGGGGACAGGGAAGGAGCCGTCCTCGTCCACTGTGCCAAGGTTTTTTGCGCCGAATCGGCGGAGGTGGCGGCGAGCCAGGCTCTCCAGATCCTGGGTGTGCACGGTTACACCCGGGGAAATCCGGCGGAGGCGGGCTATCGAGGAGCCAAGTACCTGCAAATCGCCGGGACCTCATCGGAGCTTTCCCGGATGAAGATCGCCGACGAGGTTGGACGCCCGTGAAACTCGCACTTCTTTCCGGTCAACTCCTAATCATCGCCCGCCAGGTTCCCTGGTAGGGGAACAAGCATCTCTTGGAGGGGGCGCCGAAATCATCGACGGCCGCTTCTAAATCCGGATACGGAAAGCCGAAAATTGGAACGTCGCACGGGAGGATGGGCACAAGGGTCCCGAGCATTCCCCGAGGAGGTTTCTATGCAAAAAGAAATCCAAGAACTCTCCAACATGGCTCAGTTGATGACCTTGTATGGCCGTGAGGTGGTCTTTTCATTGATCATCGTCGTGGCGGGGCTGATCGGGACAAGGTATTTTATCAAATACTTCAGGCTCCTTCTTCAAAGGCTCACCACGAAACAGCCTTTGATCTCCGGGGTGAGCATCTCCCTCCATATTTTTCTCCTGGTCCTTGTGGTTGCCTTTGCCCTCCATAAGGTGGGGGTTGACGCCCTTCTCATCCGGCGCATCATCGTGGCGACCGCCCTGGCCGCCGTCGGTCTCTACGTCATCCTTCGGCCCTACATGCCCACCCTGCCGTACAAGGTGGGAAACATGGTTGAGGCGGGGGGACTTCTGGGAGTGGTGGAAGCCACGACGCTCATCCATACCCGCCTCAGGACCTTTGACGGAAAGGTCGTCTTTGTCCCGAACAGGAAAATCCTGAACGAAAACGTGATCAACTACCACGTTACGCCCAATCGACAGATTCGCCTCAAGGTATCGATCCATTACCGCGATGAGCTCTTGAAAGCCAAACGGCTGATCGCGGAAATCATGGCGGAAGATCCAAGGATTTTAAACGAGCCCGCCGCGAGGGTGTTTCTTTTGAATCTCGCCGATAACGGGGTGGAGCTGGCCGCCTGGTCATGGGTTCGGAACGCGGATTACTGGAGAACGCGATGTGATCTCCTTGAAAAAATCAAGCTGCGCTTCGACCAGGAGGGAATCACCATCCCGTTTCCGCAGCGGGATGTTCATCTTTACAGCGAATCCAGGTGAAGCTTCCGGCGCTTCGCCCCGCACGAAGAGCGGGGATCTCCTGCACGGCGCGGCAATCCCGCCGTCGCTCCTTGAGCTATGGCGCGGCAAGGGGTAGGGAATGGAGGTGGTCCATGAAGTTGAAAGATGCCATGAAGGTCATCGACGAAGGGTGGATAAGAAAGAAGAAGGGGTATCGGATTTGTTTTCAAAAGCGCGCGGGCTCGGAGTGGGTGAAGGACATGTTTCCGGGGGAAAATGAAAAGCCCCTTACCTCGGATGTCTCCGCATGGGAGTTGGCCAGGCGTTTCGCTCAAGCCAAAAAACCGGACGACTCTGAAATTCAGGAAGGGGAGATCGTGAACATCTCGGTGGTGGACGACATGGGAAATCCCGTCAATTTCTACGGCACCAATAAACCCAGGGTGCTGAATCAGAGGCCGATGGAAGAAATCTGAGCGTATATCCTTCCCGTCCTCCCCTATGTCCAAGTCGGAGCGACGACACAGGAGATCCCCCGCCTGTCTCACACAGAAGTCCTCTCCCCCATGTCTGGGGGAGAGGGACTTGAGAGAACCATCCCCCCCCATGCGGCTTACTCTGCCATCCATAACTACCATAAGGTCTTCCCCCCTCCCCTTACCCCTCCCACTTGGGGAGGGGAAAGGATGGATGGGTACTAGCCTGGAGGTCGGCACCCCCACACCGACGGTCTCGTGGTTAGGGGAAAGCCCGCGGAGCACGGGAGGGGGGAAAGGAATCGGGGTATCTACCAATCATACTTTTCTCTTTCAATGATGGTAGCCACTCCCTGGCCGCCGCCACAACACGCGTTGGCGCAGCCGTAGCGAGCGCCTTTGGCCTCTAGAATCCGGGAGAGGGAACCTACCAGGCGAATGCCGGTCGCTCCCAGCGGATGGCCGATGGCTGTGCCGCCGCCCATCACATTGACCTTTTCCGGATCGAGCCCCAGTTCCTTGATGCAGTTCAGGGCCACGATGCAGAAAGCCTCGTTGATTTCCCAGAAATCGATGTCGGAGGCTTTAAGCCCTGCCTTTTCCAGGGCCTTCCTGCTCGCGGGCACCGGTCCCAGCCCCATGATGCTCGGAGCCACACCGGCAAACCCGATGGACCGAATGGTGGCCAGGGGTTTGATGCCTTTCTTCCTGGCGGTCTCCTTGGACATGAGGATCATGGAAGTGGCCCCGGCGTTGAGAGGGGAAGAGTTTCCCGCCGTCACCTGGCCGCCCGGCTTGAAGGCCGCCTTCAAGTCAGCCATTCCCTCCAAAGTGGTATCCCCCCGCACGGCCTGATCTTTGTCCACCTTCATGACGGTCCCATCGGCCTGCTCCGCCTCGACAGGCAAGATCTCGCCGTCAAAGAATCCTTCAGTCTGAGCCTTGCCCGCCAACTGGTGCGAGCGGGCACCCCATTTGTCCATGTCCTCCCTGGTAAAATCCGTCTGCGCAAGCAATTTCTCCGCCGTTAAACCCATGTTCGTGGCGATCAGCATCTCCCATTGGCTGTACGCCGGGTCCAGAAACAGCGCCAGGTTAGGTGCAATCAGTCCCCTGTCCCTGGTGTACTCCCCCATGGGTACACGGGTCATGTGCTCCATGCCGCCGATCATCACGATGTCTGCAAAATCCTGGGCGATTTCCATGAAGCCCACATGAATGCCCGCCATGGCCGATCCGCACTGCTGGTCCACAAATTTCGCGGCAATGGTTTCCGGAAGGTTGGCCATGAAAATGGGGGTCCGGCCCCCGTAGGTCCACTGCTCGCCGACCCCCATGGCCGAACCCACCAGGAAATCGTCGATCTCTTTGGCATCGATTCCGGTCCTCTTTATCAGCTCGGGCAGGAGCTTGGCCAACAATTCATCGGCCCTGTACTTGCAAAACCAGTCCCTGGCCGGGTCCGTGGGCCGGGAACGGGACTGAGCCGTCCTCAAGTAACCTGCAATCACGACTTCTCTCATTTCCTCTCTCCTTTGTCCTTTTTTTGGATAAAAACCACTTCTGTTGCCTTCTTTTCTGAAATCGGGCTCACCAAAAACGGCCGGGTGATCGGCTCTCGTCTCGGGTTCAGTTCGGATAAAAGGTCTTACCGGTTTGTGCCATCTCGACGATCAGGTTTGCGGGCTTGAAGCGAGGCCCGTATTTCTTTTCCAGCTCAAGGAGCTTTTCATAAACGTTCTTGACCCCCCAGGAATCCGCATACCGCAGGATCCCCCCCCTGTAAGGCGGAAAGCCGGTACCGTAAATCATGGCCAAATCCATGTCCTGTGGCCGGTCACAGATACCCTCTTGGATCATGAGCGCCGCATCGTTGATCGCCAGGGCGAGCATCGCGTCGATGATCTCCTGTTTGTCCACCTGCCTGGGCGCGACCCCATTTTCCTTCAGGTACTGCCGGACCACATCCATCACCTTGGGATTGGGAACGGGTTTTTCCCCGCTGTAATCGAAATACCCCGCGCCGGTCTTTCTGCCGTAACATCCGGTCTGGTAGATGCGCTCGGTCAAGGGATGAACCTTGTAGCGCTCCCCCAGAGTTCGCTCGAAAGTCTTGTTCACGTGATATCCGATGTCAATCCCGGTCAGATCGGCCAGCTCCCCGGGGCCCATGGGCATGCCGAAATCCTTCATGGCTTCCTCGATGAGCGCCATGTCCACCCCATCGGCCACCAGGTAAACGGACCCTCCCAAAAGGGCACCGAGCTGTCTGCTCACGTAAAAACCGGGGCCGTCGTTCACCACGATGGGGATTTTCTTGATGTCCCTTGCAAAGGCGACGCTCGTGGCCAGGGTCTGGTCCGAGGTCTCCTTGCCGCAAATGATCTCCAGAAGCTGCATACGTTCGGCCGGATTGAAGAAGTGGAGGCCGATGAACCTTCCCTGATCCTTGAGAACCGAAGCCATCTCCGTGATGGGCAGGGCGGAGGTGTTCGTGGCAAAAACCGCATCCGGCCGGCAGATACCCTCCAGCTTCTTCCAGATGTCCTGTTTCACCTTCATGTCCTCCACAACGGCTTCGATCACCATGTCCGCATCCCGCATATCCTCCAGCGACACGGTTTTGAACAGGCGGTCCTTCATCATGTTCTCCAGGTCTTCCGCGGTCATCTTCTTTTTCTTGATCGGGTAGGCAAAGGTTTTCCGGACCGCCGTCACCCCTTTTTCGACAGCCGCCTCATTGATATCCCAGAGCACCGCCTCAAAACCCCCGTTGAGCAGCAGATTCACGATACCGGAACCCATGACGCCTCCGCCCAGCATGCCCACCTTCTTGATTTTGCCCGGCTTGATCCCCTCGATCCGGGGGAGTCTCCCTGCGGCACGCGTGTTGAGAAAGATGCCGATAAGGTTTTGAGCCACGTCCGAGACTGCGCAGTCACAGAACAGGTCCACCTCCCTTTCAATGTCTTTTTCGATGTCAAACCCCAGACCTTTCTCCATGGCTTCAATGGCCTTGAAAGGAGCGATGTAGCCCTTGGCTCTCGCTGCGGTCATGGCTTTGACAAAGTTGAACAGGGCCTTCCTTTCTGGCACACTGGGGATACGATGACTCATGTTGCGGGTCATGCGAAAGGGCAACATGAGTTCTCCCCTGATGAACCGGCCCGCCGCCTTCAATGCTCCTTCCAGAAGATTTTCCGGTGCCACCACCTCGTCGATGAGGGTCCTTTCGTAGCCTTTCTCCGCGCTGATGGACTGTCCCGTGGTGATCATATCCAGGGCGCTTGTGAGGCCCACAAGGCGCGGCAGCCTCTGAGTCCCGCCCGCACCCGGGATGAGACCGATTTGCACTTCGGGCTGTCCCACCTGCACGCCACTTGCAGCGATTCGGTAATGACAGCCCATTGCGATCTCCAGGCCGCCTCCCAATGCACTCCCGTTGATCGCCGCAATGACCGGCTTGGGTCCTGTTTCGATTCCGCTCACAAACCGGTTCATTTCGAGCACGAACGGCCTAACGGTTTCCTTGTCTTTCACTCCCTGGATTTCCGTAATATCCGCGCCTGCAACGAAGTTCCTGCCGGTGCCCGTGAGAACCAGGGCCTTCACCTCCTTGTCCTTAAAGGCCTCCATGACGGCGTCCCTCAGCTCCCCGGTGAAATGCCCCGATAGCTGGTTCACCGGCGGGTTGTCCATGGTGAGCACGGCCACACCCTTTCTTACCTCCACCTTGATGGTCTTGTACTCTGTTTTCATGTCCCTTCACCCCCTCTTTTCTCTGATCTTAGACTGCACGGGCAACCGGCTTCCGCTTACTCTCCTGAATGTACCATGGGCAAACCCAAAGGCTTTGTGCCCACGGATGTTCCGCCCGTTTAGGTCTGATTACCCGCAGCACAAGTATTGACTTCCATTGCGGTCGTGAGGTACCCCCGCCGTTAAGAAGCCTCAGGACGGGGGTATTTTTACCATTACCACAGCCGGGGGGAGAAAGGAAGGCAAAGTTTTGATGATTCAGGCTCCGTCGGGGGAAGCTTTAACCTTAGACTGACCGGCCCATCGACCGAGTGAGAAGCAAATTTTTTAAATAATCACTTGACAGGACACCGTATTTTCCTTTAGTTTCGCAGAAAAGACCATTCCAGGTATCTGGATGAACTTGAAAAAACAAGCTGGAGCAGGATGTTTCACTTCTCGCTCCGGTTTCTCCTCTCGACTTTGCAGAGCTTTCCTGTTGAATAGGGCCGTTCAAAGCCGGAGCGGCATTTGTGAAGGCAGCTTCTTTAAAAGGAAAATTTCGTGGAAGCGGCATCCTGCCGCGACCCGGGCTTACGGTGAAGAGGGCTTTCGCAAACAAAAAATGCAAATTCCGAAAATGGATTTCTGCGGGGGATCCCCGAGCCTGATTCCGGGAACTGCCGGAGAAAAGTTGGAATAGTCCCGTTTCCAGGCTTGGATAGGGCTTCCCCGGGATTGTTCAAATCTCGCTGAAGGAGGTGAAAAACAAAACATAGCGACAGGAATTGATCTGCGTTTTGGCGTGCCGGCGAACCCTTTTGTGCTCCTGATGCGGTTCGAAGTTGAAGTACAGCGGACCGCTCAAGGGCCCGAAGATCCCCGGACGGCGAATCGGCTTTTCACACCCCCAACAGGAGGAGAAAAATGAAAAAAAGACCTTTTATCGTCTTGGCGTGTCTGCTGGCCCTGGTCCTCATTGGAAGCCATCCGGCTTTGGCAAAAGAAATCAAGGTCCTTTCCCAGTTTCCCATGAGCGGTCCCGTCGGGTCCCTTCCGGAGTTCGGATGGGGGTACATCGACGGCATGAATTGGGTGAACGGCGAGGGCGGAGGGGTGAACGGGAAGAAGATCACCTGGTACCTGGAAGACATGCGTTACAGCCCCACGGTGGAAGTAGCCAACTTCAACAAGCACTGCGCCGAGCACAGCAGGGATGAATTCCTGATCGCATCCGGATATATCACCGGAGGGCTCAAGCCCCTGATCGAGAAGGTCAACGTGGAAGAGAAGATCCCGTGGCTTGACGGTTCGTACTCCACCGAGATCTTCGGTCCGGAAGGGGGGCCGTCCAAGTACCCTTACTATTACTCGCTCGGTGCCACTTACGGCGATCAGATGAGGGTCCTCGTAAAGTGGATCAAGGAGAACCACAAAGGGAAGGGAGCGCCTCGTATAGGCTTTGTCTACAGCCCCACCGCCTGGGGCAGGGACGGAACCCCGGAGGCCGCGGCCTATGCCAAACAACTGGGCTTTCAGGTGGTCTCGGAGATCGAGTATCCCTACACGGCCACGGACGCCACCAACGAGTGCATGGCCCTCCGCAAGGCCAAGGCCCAGTACGTGATCTATCACGGCTACTCGGGAGCCGGACCTTATACGGCCATCTTCTTTAAGACGGCAAAGAAAATCCTGAGAGGGGTTCAGCTCATGGGGACCCATTACACCACGGGAAGATTCCCGATCCTGGTCTGCCAGGAAGCCTTTGACGGTTACGTGGGGGCGGCCTGCCGGCCCTTCGTGGATGCCGTGCCCAGGTCGAGAACGCCCATGACCAATGCCATGGTCAAGCTCTCCCATGAATTCGCCAAAAAATACCGTGCAAAAGAATACGAACTGGATATCAAGGGTGGTGGACTCAAGGACATGTTCCTTTACATGGAAGGACTGACTTACGCCCTGATCATTCAGGAAGCGCTGGTGAGAGCCGACAATGCCGGCGAATTGAACCGCGAGGGGGTGAAAAAGGCGCTCGACACCATGGTCTGGGACTACAAGGGCATGTTCGGCGGAAAAACTTTTTCCTACGCCTCCCATACCATTCCCATGACGAGGATTTACTGGGCAAAAGTGAAGATGGTCACCGTGGAGGGGAAACCCGTTCCTACCGGGCAGGTGGCCCCCATCAGCGAGTGGATCAACACGGCCGAGATCCAGTGGTAGAAGGGGTTCGGGGGGACAGGTTCACGGAAGGATTCGTGTCAGGAAACCCTGCCCGAGCGCCGATGTTGTGCCCCTTTGATGTGAGAACGAGGCTTTTCGCATCCCCGATCGAGGAGCGGGGCTTTCCGATTTGCTTCTTTAAGGTGCAGGGCATTAGGGCGAGGGGAAAAAAATAGACTCTTACGGGAGGCCACCATGATGGATCTTCTTCAGGCGCTGGGCTCGGGATTGCTGGTGGGGTTGGTCTACGGGCTTTTGGGGCTTTGCATCGTGATCATCTTCAGGGCTTCGGAGGCTTTCAACTTCGCCATCGGAGAGTTCCTGGTCATCGGGTCCTTCCTCTTTTATGTCCTCTTCTTCGACTTGAACCTTCCCTTTCTCATCGCCCTCCCCCTTGGGTTGGCGGCGGCTGCGCTGGTGGGGGCGATCGTTGAACGATTCACCATCAAGCCTCTCCTTGGACGCTCGCCCATCTCCATGACCATTGTGACCCTGGGGCTGGGCTTTTTCCTGCGGGCTTCCGTGCAATTCGTCTTCGGCTCCCATACCTATTCCTTCTATCTCAACCTCCCGGATATCACCCTGGAGCCGGGATCCATGCTTTTCCTTTCCGATCCCATCTGGGCGGGAATTTTCGCGGTGGTGACCTTTGCGCTCGTGATCCTCTTCCTATTCCGCACCCGCTGGGGTCTCGCTATTCGAGCCACCTCCGAAAACCAGGCCAAGGCCATGGCCTTCGGGATCAACGCCCGCTTCATTCTGATGATGGTCTGGGCCATCAGTGCGGTCTGTATCGCCGTGGCGGGAATCATGATCTCCAATTTCGGAGCCCTTGCCGCCATGTCCGGAATCGTGGGTCTTCGAGCCATCCCCGTGGTGCTCATCGGAGGGATGGACAGCATCGGGGGGGCGATCGTGGGAGGAATCATCGTGGGTATTTGCGAGTCTCTTGCAGCGACTTACATCGAGCCCATGGGGCTGATCGGCTTCAAAGACGTGGCCCCTTATATTCTTCTGCTGATCGTGCTTTTCATACGGCCTTACGGCCTGTTCGGCACTGTCCGCATCGAGAGGGTCTAGACAATGCTTGCCGTTGAAAATTTGCGTGTGGTCTACCACGACGTCATCTCCGTTTTGAACGGAGTTTCCCTGGAAGTCAAAAAGGGAGAGATCCTGATCATCATCGGCGCCAACGGCGCAGGAAAAACCACGCTGCTGCGCGCCATATCCGGCATGATCGATTTCTACGACGGGGACGTGATCGAAGGAGACATCAAGATGGAGGGGACCTCCATCAAAGGGCTCGATGCCACCGACATCATGAAGCGCTACGGCCTCACTTACGTGATGGAGGACAGACCGGTCTTCTGGTACCTCACCATCGAAGAGAACCTGGGCGCCGCCTCTTTTTCCCGCTGGGACAAGGACGTGAAGACCGACATGGAAGAGGTCTTTTCATACTTTCCGATGCTTCGCGCCCTCAGAAACAAGAGGGCCGGGTACGCATCCGGCGGAGAGCAGCAGATGCTCGCCATCGGCATGGCCCTCATGACCAAACCGAAGATGATGCTTCTGGATGAACCCTCTCTGGGGCTCGCCCCCTTGATCACCGAGGAGCTCTTTGAAATCATCCAGAAGCTCAACGGAACCGGAATCACCATCCTCCTTGTGGAACAGAATGCCCACGCAGCCCTCAACATCGGATCGCGCGGGTATGTGGTGGAGACCGGGCGGATCGTGCTCGACGGAAGCGCCCGGGAGTTGCTGGAAAACGAGGACGTTCGGGAGTTCTACCTGGGATCCGGGAAAAAAGAGCGCAAGAGTTACAAGGACGCGAAACGCTACAAGAGGCGAAAGCGATGGCTATGACAGAGCCCAAGAATGACTTCCTGATGGAGATCAAGGATCTTCATCTCTCCTTTGGCGGCGTTCGGGTACTGACCGGCATCAGCCTGTCGGTGCGGCGCGGCGAAATCTTTTCCATTATCGGCCCCAACGGAGCCGGGAAGACCAGCCTGCTCAACTGCATCAATATGCACTACCGGCCTGACCGCGGCGAGATCACCTTTCTGGGGAAGCCTCTGAACCACTTGAAACCGCACGCCGTTGCCGCCCTGGGTGTCGCCCGGACCTTTCAGAAGGTGGAACTCTTCCACGGAATGACGGTGCTGGACAACATCAAGCTTGGCCGTCATTTTCTCATGAAGACCTCCATCCTGGGGAGCTTCTTCCGGCTTCCCAACATTATTCGTGACGAAATGAAGCATCGGCAAGAGATCGAGGAAGAGGTCATCGATTTCATGGGGCTTTCAAGCTTCCGTTATTCTCCCGTGGGCATTCTTCCCATAGGGGTGCGCAAGAGGGTGGACATGGCCCGGGCCCTGGCCATGGGCCCCAAGCTGCTGCTGCTCGATGAAATCATGTCGGGAATGGCCGTGGAGGAGAAAGAGGATATCGCCAGTTACATCATGGACGTGCAGCGGGACCTGGGGGTGACCATTGTCTGGATAGAACACGATCTATCCGCAGTCATGGACCTGTCGGAACAGGTCTGCGTCCTCAATTTCGGGACGAAAATCGCCGAAGGCACGCCCGAGGAGGTCCAGAAAGATCGCCAGGTCATCGAAGCCTACCTGGGACGACAGAGAACCGCGTAAGGGCTTGCCCTCGGACGGAACGGACGGTATAAGCCGCAGCCCGGGAGGGTTCGGAGGGCTTGGAATCAGAAGGACGCTTTCGGTTTTAGGGGCAAAATCATGCTTGAGGATACCCTCATTGGACTGATTGTGAAAAACGCGAAGGAAATGCCCGATGATGTGGCCATGCGGGAGAAGAGATACGGGGTCTGGAGTCCCATCACGCGGCGGGAGTTCCGGGACGAAGTCCAGAGGTTCGCCCTCGGCCTTCGAGCCATGGGATTGAAACCCGGGGACAAGATGGCCATCATCGGAGACAACAAGCCGGAATGGATCGTTGCGGAGTTCGGATGCATGGCTGCCGGAGGCCTTGCTACGGGTGCGTATCCGGACAGCCTGGCGGAAGAAATGGGCTATCTCATCTCCTATTCCGATGCCCGGTTCCTGGTCGTTCGGGATCAGGAGCAGGTGGACAAGATGCTGGCCATCTGGGACAACATCAACAGGACAGTGGAAAAGGTGATTGTCTGGGACTCCCGCGGGATGAGCCATTACTACGGGGAATACCCCTTCCTGGAGCGTTTTGAAAAAGTCCTGGAGATCGGTGCCCGGGAAGAGGACGGCCAGAGGGATTTCCTCTTGAAAGCGGCCGAGGAGGCGGATCCTTCGAAGCCGGCGATCATGCTCACCACCTCAGGAACCACCGCCATGCCGAAACTGTCCATCCTCAGCCACGAAAACCTCATTTTTGCCTGCGAGAGTTACGGCAAGATGGTGAAAATGCAACGGGGCGATGAAATCCTCTCCGCCGCCCCCCTTTCATGGATCGGGGAGCAGCTTTACAATGTGACGCGATTCCTCAAGGTAGGGGCTCACTACAATTTCCCGGAGGAAACCGAAACCCTCCGGAAAGACCTCCTGGAACTTCAACCCTACCACTTCGGCGGGACTCCCGCGGTCTGGGAACTGCTCATTTCAACCATCCAGGCCGCCATGGACAACGCGGATTTCTTCAAACGCTATTTTTATCACCTCGCCATCCGGGTAGCCATGAAATGTACCGAAGCGGAGCTTGCCGGTCAGAATCCCGGGCGGTGGAATCGAACCCTCTATCCCGTGCTCAGCTTTCTCGTCCTCAGACCCCTCAAGAACAAGGTGGGCCTGGGACGGGTGAGAATGGCCATCACAGGAGGAGGGGCCATATCCCCGGAGGTATTCAAGTACTTCAAGGCCCTCGGTATGGATCTTCGCCAGGTTTTCGGCCAGTCTGAATGTGGGGGAATCGCCACCACGCACTGGGGAGAGGACGTGAGACCGGAAACCGTGGGGGTGCCTATTCCCGGGGTCGAGGTCAAGCTTTCCGAAGACGGGGAAATCCTCGTCCGGGGGAAAAACGTTCACCTGGGGTACTACAAGAACGAGAAAGCCACAAAAGAGGCATTTACCGAGGACGGTTTTCTTAGAACGGGAGACGCGGGCTATTTTGACAAGGACGGGCACCTCTATGTTTTCGACCGGTTCAAGGATATCATGACCCTGGCGGACGGCACCAAGTTCGCCCCGCAGGATATCGAGACCCGGCTGAAATTCAGTCCGTACATCCATGAGGCCATGGTGGTCGGTGCGGATCGGCCGTACGTTTCGGCCGTTGTGAGCATCGACCTGGAGAACGTGGGAAACTGGGCCAAAAAGAGGGGAATTTCCTTCACCACCTTTCAGGATCTCTCCCAGAGAAGCGAAGTGTATCAACTAATCCGAAACGAAATCGGAAAGATCTGCCAGCGATTTCCCGAAAATATCCGAATCCGTCGGTTCGCCATTCTCCTGAAGGAACTGCACCCCGATGATGGAGAGCTCACGAGGACGAGAAAGGTGAGGCGGGCTTTTGTGAACGAAAGATACCGTACGCTCATCGAGGACCTCTACCAGGACAAGAAGGAGCATCACTTGGACATCGAGATCCGCTATGAAGACGGCCGGATCTCGACCTTTAAAGGGAACGTTGCCATAGAGGAGGTGGGTGAGTGAGATCACTGTCCGAGATGTACAACGAGATCTTTTCCTCTACTGCCGTTTTCAGTTACAGGGAGGATGAAAGGATTTTTCGTACCCGGTTCAAGCGGGCGTGGTTTTTTATTTTTCTCGGCCTGGTGGCTCTCATGGAAGTGGGATCCTCTTTCGGGGTCGGCGCCAACGAATATCATTACTTCGTCATGAACCTCATCCTGATTAATCTCATTTCGGCAATCGGGCTCAACATCCTGGTGGGATTCACAGGGCTCCTCTCTCTGGGACACGCTGCCTTCATGGGGGTGGGGGCTTACACCTCCGCCATCTTGATTGCAAATTTCGGATTTCCCTTCCTTCTCTCCCTTCTCGCCGCAGGCCTGGTCGCCGCCCTTTGCGGCATTATCGTGGGGGTCCCTTCCCTTCGCATCAAGGGCTTTTATCTCATGGTCGCGACCCTGGCTTTCCAGTTTGTCATCGAGTACGTGATCATCCACTGGGAAGCCGTCACCCGGGGAATCCGGGGAATCGAACTTCCAACCCCTTCCTGCTTTGGGGTTTCTCTGGAAAAACACCAGATCTATTTCCTGTTTCTTTTCCTGCTCACCCTCCTGATGATGTGGGGAGCAAAAAATATCACGCGCTCAAAGATCGGCCGGGCTTTTATCGCCATCCGCGACAACGATGTCTCCGCAGAAATCATCGGCATCTCCATCTTCCGCTACAAGCTTCTTTCCTTTGCCATAAGCGCTTTCTATGCGGGTGTGGGGGGAGCCGTCTTTGCAGGCCTTCTGAGAACCGCGATCCCCGAAGACTACTCTTTTCTCAATTCCATTATTCTCCTGGCCATGGTCCTGGTGGGAGGTCTGGGAAGACTGGTGGGCACGGTGTTCGGCGTGATTTTCGTGACTCTGGTGCCGGTGCTTCTTGATCTCCTGGTGAGCTTCTTGGCCGAGGTCTACGATCCCAATTTTACCGTGCACCTGGGGCCCATGAAGGAATTTGTCTTCGGCGGGCTTATCCTCCTGTTCATCATCTTCGAACCGGAGGGACTGGTGGGGGTGTGGATCAGGATACGGGATTACTTCAGGATCTGGCCTCTTCCCTATGTTTCCGAGTAGAGTTGAGCATCGTTTCGTGCCGTCCGTTCACCGGTCGATGCCCCGGGAACGAGAGGGGAAGGGAGAACCTGGCTGAGATGAATCCCCGCGATTCTTTGCGTCGCGGACAGCTCTTGAAAGAAACCGATATTCCCTTGACCGAGGGGTACATATCTCTATGGAGGTGAAACATTATGGGGCTTTACGATTATACGGTTTACGACTTCATCTGTCGAAACGCTCAGTGCCATCCTAATCTTGATTCCATCGTATTCAAGGAAAACCGTCTAACCCACAAGGAATTCAAAGAAAAGTGCGATAAGCTCGCCGCAGGGCTTGTGAAGGCGGGCGTTGAAAAGGGGGATCGACTGGGGGTGCTCGCTCTCAATTCCGATGAGTTCATGATTCTTTACGGAGCCGCGGCCAAAATCGGTGCCATCATCCTTCCGGTCAACTGGCGCTTTCAGCAAGACGAAGTGGAATATGTGCTGAACGACTGCACTTCCAGGTTCGTTTTTGCCGGACCCGGATTCCATAAAAGCGTGGTGGAGGCCTCCCGTAAGGTGAAGTCGATCGAACGATGTTACACCATCGGCGGGGGGGAAGCGCCCGATGGCTTCCTTCCCTTTGAAGAGCTTTACTGCGAGCAAGGAGCCGACCGGGAATACGACATCCCGGCAGACTCGGGCTACGCGATCATTCATACCGCCGCGGTGGAAGGTCATCCAAGGGGTGCGCTCCTGAGCCAGGCCAACGTGATCGCCATAGACATGGCGATGATGGGGAATTACAGCATGGGAACCGATGCATGCCACATCTGCATCCTCCCCCTCTTCCATGTGGCCGGCCTTTCCATGGCCCTCGGGACCATGCACGCCGGGGGAAAAAACGTGATCGTCGAGCGTTTTGATCCTGAGTTGACCCTCAAGTTGATCCAGGATGAAAAGGGTACGGTCTTTTTCAATTTCGCCCCGATCCTCAAGATGCTCGTGGACAAGTACGAGGAAACGGGTCGCAAGTTCGACCTGTCGAGCCTTCAGAACGTCTCGGGACTCGATACCCCGGAAAATATCAAGCGTTTCAAGGAGATTGCACCCCATGTGCAGTTCTGGACGGGATTCGGCCAGACCGAGGCCATGATGGTCACCCGAGCTCCCCTGGAGGAAAAACCGGGCAGTGCGGGGATGCCCTCTCCCCTGGCGAGGGTGGCCCTTTTCGATGACTATGACAACCCGGTCCCCGTGGGGACGCCCGGCGAGATCTGTGTGCGTTCCCCCATGGTTTTCCTGGGATACTGGGGCCGCGAGGAGGACAATAAATACACTTTCCGTAACGGATGGCACCATACGGGGGACATCGGCCGCTTCGACGAGGACGGGCACCTCTGGTATGTGAAGAGAAAGGCCCAGAAAGAGCTCATCAAGCCGGGTGGAGAGAACGTGTACCCCGCCGAAGTGGAAAAGGTCATCCTCCAGCACGAGGCGATTGAGGAAACGAGCGTCATCGGCGTTCCGGATGATGAATGGGGCGAAGCGATCAAAGCGGTGTGCGTTCTCAAGCCGGAGAAATCGGTGGAACCCAAGGTCCTAATCGAGTTTGTGGCCTCCAAAATCGCCAGGTACAAGAAGCCGAAGCACGTGGTCTTCGTGAATGCCCTGCCCAAAACCCATGATGGAGAGATCGATCGGGACCAGGTGAAAAAGGAGCATGGGGGCAAGTATTGATGGAAGGAGGCCCGGGAGCGTCTTGTACTATCCGATCAGTTTCAGGCACACCGAAACTCGGGCGGCCTCATCCAGGTGAGCTCCGCCATCAATCATGGCCCGGAATGCCCTCTGCCATTGGTCTCCGTAACGGCCGCCGAGCATTTCGCCCAGGCAGAAACTTAAATCAGCGTCCTGGTAGGTGGCTGCGGTCAGGAAACCGCGCGACTCGTAAACCTTTGCGGGCATGCCCCCCATGAATTGGACCAGGGGCTCGAAGGGGGCGAGCCCCTTTGCAACAACGGCGGAAAAGCCGGCCCCTGCAGCCCAGGCAAGGGTCTCGTCCAGCAGCCGTGAGCCGATGCCCTTGCCGAAATACCGTGGATCACGCCTATCCGTGTCATCGAGCTGCCCCACGTGGTAGCAAAAAAGGGCCAGGGTTCTTTCGGGGAGTTGCGGGGCATGCCCCCCGAAGTCCATCCAGTATAACGGATCCCAGAGTCCACTGGGCGATCTGGTGTCCGGAACGTAAGGCCGGAACTGGAGCTGTCCCACATGGGAGTCCCCTTCAAAGGCGAGCATGGCTGAAGAGCCGCATCGTCCGATCCGGGCCAGAACCTCGTCCGCACTTCCCTGATGGAGAAGCGGGACTTTCCCCACATCTTCCCGGGCGAGCAAACGGTAGTAAAAATCACCTGCGCTGCTGTTCATGGAAAATCTCCCTGTTGGAGGGCTCCCGATCCACATTCCAACCGGGTGAGGCTTCACCACCCCCCCGAGCCATGCCCGATTCCAGGGCTTGCCCGCCTTTACTTCCGGCTGGCTCCCGCCTGCGCTATGAAGACGGCGGAATCTACAGGACCTCACGAGGGAGATCATCCCACCTGTCCCCCCGTCCAAAAGCATCGTTTTGTTGTAAAGCTAAACGCTCAGATAGCGGAGTCTCATTTCCTGGTTCTGGGAAATTTCCTCCACACTTCCCTCCCACTCGATCTTTCCTTTATCGATCACGTAAGCCCGTTGGACCAGTTTCAGGGCGAACACGGAATTTTGCTCCGCCAGGAAAACAGCGATTCCCTCCTCGATAATCCGGGAAATCAGTCGGCCCAAGTCGGCCACAATGAGAGGGGCCAGGCCCTCTGATGGTTCATCGAGGAGCAGGAGATCGGGGTTGCCCATCAGGGCCCTTGCGATGGTCAGCATTTGCTGTTCTCCTCCGCTCATCTGCCTGCCTTTCCTGCTTTCCATCGCGCGAAGAACGGGAAAGATATGGAAGAGTTTTTCCATGGTCCATTCTTCCGCCCCTCCCTTTTTCGGCCTGTACGCCACTTCCATGTTTTCCTTGACGGTGAGATCCGCATAGATTCTTCTGTCTTCGGGAACGTATCCGATGCCCAGGCGGGCTATTTGATAGGGCTGTTTCCCCATCAGAACGGCCCCTCTGAAAGCGATCTTGCCTTTTCTGGGTACCACCAAACCGATAATACTCTTGATGGTGGTGCTCTTTCCTGCTCCGTTTCTCCCCAACAGGCAGACGGCTTCCCTCTCGCCCACGTGGAGCGAAATCCCTTGCAAAACATGGCTCGTGCCATAGAAACTATGGATATTGTCCACTTCCAGAATCATTCCACTTCTTCTCCGATATAGGCCTCAATCACTTTCTTGTTTTTTTTCACCTCCGCAGGAGGACCTTCCGCGATAATCTCACCCTGTTGGAGAACCGAGATGTAGTCGGAGATGGAGAAGACCACCTTCATATCATGCTCGCTGAAAACAATGGTGATCCCCAGTTCCGAAGCCACCTTTCTGATCAACTCCACCGTGCTTTGGGTGTCCTCTGCGGACATCCCCGCCGTCGGTTCGTCCAGGAGCAGAAGCTCCGGCTTACAGGCCAGGACCACGGCGATCTCCAAACGCTTCTTGTCCCCGTGGGATAAGGCGCTTCCCTTGATTTCCAGTATTTCTTCCAACTCCACCAGCCTCAACGCGGCCAGGGTGTCTTCTCTCACGCTCTTTATGGTTCTTGCCTGTCGAAGCGGATCAAGCTGCCTCTTGTGTCGAATAAGAACGGGAACCATCACATTCTCAAAAACAGTCAGTTCCGGAAAGATATTCGTGATCTGGAAAGAACGCGACACTCCCAGGCGGATCAGGCGATGGGGAGGGAAACCGGTGACCTCCTTCTCTTTGAGGAAGACTCTTCCCGTGTCCGGTTTCAGATCCCCGGTGATCAAGTTGAAAAAAGTTGTCTTTCCGGCGCCGTTGGGACCAATGATTGCCCTCACCTCGTTCTTTTTCACCGATAGATTAATCCCATTGACTGCCATGAGATTTCCAAAACTTTTCGTGAGCCCCTCAATTCGGAGCATGTCATAATCATCGGGCGGCATGTCAGCTTTTCCCCCTCCATTTCTCTATGGCCCCCAGAACGCCCTCCGGCAGCGCCAGCACGATCACCAAGAGGATCAAGCCGAAGTAGAGAAGCCAGTGTTCGGTCTTCGAGGCGATGAAGGTGTGTAGGATGGTATAGATGGCTGCTCCCACCGTGGGTCCGAAAAACGTGTAGATCCCCCCCACCAGGGTCATGATGACCGGTTCGCCGGATTTGGTCCAAAATGCCAGCTCCGGTGAGACGAAGCCGGCCAGCAGAGCATAAATGCTGCCCGCCAGACCGGAGAAAAAACCGGCGATGACAAAGGAAATCAGTCGAAAACGATTGACGGCGATGCCGGTGAACTCGGCCCGCTTGGGGTTATCACGGATGGACCGAAAGACATACCCCAAGGGTGATTCTGCAACGGTTTTCAAAAACCACAGGGAGAGGGCAACCAGAATCAATGTGAAGTAGTAGAAATTCTGGGGACTGCTCAGCGATATGCTGATCACCCCGAGATCGAGAGGAGGCCGCAAGATCCCGGGAAGTCCGTCGTCCCCGCCTGTAAAGCTTCTCCATTGAAAAACGATAAAATAGATCATCTGGGAAAAGGCCAGCGTGAGCATGGCAAAATATAATTCGGAAAGCCGGACGCATAGAGACCCCACAATGATGGCAATGATCAAGGCGGCCAGCACCCCTCCCCCCACCGTGACCCACAGGGAGGAAGAGACGTTTTTCACCAGCAACGCGGTGGTATAGGCACCCACCGCATAATAGGCGCCCTGTCCGAAGGAGAGAAGGCCGGTGTATCCCAGCAACAGATTGAGGCTTGATGCGAAAAGGGCCATGATCAGAACTTCGGTGACGATGAAAATCCAGTAGTTGGACATCACAAAAGGAGCCAAAATGGCGGCAACCACAAAAATCGGTAACGAGATGTACTTGATCTTCAACGAATCCCCCGCAACTTTGGATGGAAAAGAGACACAATCAACCCCTTGCCCCAAACATGCCCGTGGGCTTTGCGATCAAAATGATCGCCATGAGGAGGTAAACAAACACCATGCTCAGACGGGGAATATAATAGGCCCCGAAGGAGTTCAGCATCCCGATGAGCAGTGAGCCCACAAACGCTCCTTGAAGGCTTCCCATTCCCCCGATGACGACCACCGCAAAGCACTCGATGATAATCACGACCCCCATGTCCGGGGAGGTCACCATCAGAGGCCCGGAAAGGAATCCGCCCAGCGCCGCCAGCCAGCTTCCCAGGATAAACACCCCCGTGAAGATAAGCGGCACATTGATGCCCAGGGCGTTGGTGATGTCCACATCGGCAGCCGCGGCCCGAATGAATTTGCCGTACCGACTTCTTACCAGGAAAAGCCAGAGAAAAATCGTCATTGCGAAACCCACCAAGATGATGAAAAGGGCATACACCGGGAACGGCCTGCCCAGCATTTCAAAGGAACCCGACAGGGCCGCGGGCTCCGAGATGGACATGGGGTCCAACCCCCAGACCATCTTCACCAGCGCATCGATGATCATCACCAGGGCATAGGTCAACAGGAGCTGGTAAATGTGGGCCGCTTTATAGACCCGCCTCAGGAAGAACAATTCCACGATTCCTCCCACAGCCGCCACCGCCAGGCTGGACAATATGAGGGTGAGCCAAAACGTACTCCCCATTTCACGGAACAAGGATTGGAGGGAGAGGCCAAAATAGGCCCCCAGCATATAGAGCGAACCGTGGGCGAAATTGATGATGCGGAGCACACCAAAAACCAGCGTCAGGCCCGAAGAGATCATGAAAAGAAGCATGGCCGTGGCCAGCCCCACTAGAAACACGCTAAATAGAATCGAAAAATCCATCTCAACCCTTACTCCTCATTCGCTCCGATCCTATCGCCCATCACTTGGCCGGCGGCCGATGAATCGCTCTGGCAATCAAATCCGATGCGGCTTCGCCAAGGGCCTCGCTCAACGTGGGGTGGGCATGAATCAGAGACATAAATTCTTCCGCGGTCCCTTCCAGGTGCATGATGGCCGACGCTTCAGCGATCAGTTCGGTGGCGTGGGGGCCCAGGACATGAACCCCCAGGATTTCCCCGTGGAGGGCATCGGCCACGACTTTCACGAGACCCACCTGTTCATCCGAGACCAATGCTTTTCCGTTGTATCGGAAAGGAAAGACTCCGATCCGGACATCATGGGGCAGATCGCGCGCATTTTTTTCGCTCAGACCCACGGAGGCAAGCTCGGGGAAGGTATAGGCACAACGAGGAATCACCCCATAATCCATCACGGAGTCCCCTCCCATGGCATTTTCCGCGGCCGCCATTCCTTCCGCGTAAGCAACGTGGGCCAGGAGGAGTCCTCCTGCCAGGTCTCCAACGGCGTAGACGCCCGGCACGGAACTCTCCATTTTCCCGTTTACCGAGACTCCGCGCCCATCGAATCGCACACCGCACTTCCCGATGGCCGCCTCCTCCACCAGGGGCACACGGCCGGTCGCTACCAGGATCTTTTCCACGACCCTCTCCCCCTTTGCCTCGGAAGTCAGGGTCGTTTTCAGTTCTCCCCTGCCGTCCTCATCGATGCGCTTTACCTCGGTATTCGTGAGGATTTCCATGCCCTCCTGATTCAAGGCATCGGTCAAGATCTTGCATAGATCCTCATCCTCACCCGGGAAGATGGTGGGCATCTTTTCCACGACGATCACCTTGCTGCCAAGTCTCGAATAGATGGTGGCAAGTTCCAGGCCGATATATCCTCCCCCAATGACGAGCAGGGATTTCGGCACCGCCTCGATCTGGAGTGCTTCATCGCTGGTCATGACCCCTTTGGACCGAATGCCGGGTATGGACAAGGAAGAGGCTTTGGAGCCCATGGCCAGGATAAGCTTGTCGCCCTGAATTACCTCCCGCTTTCCACTGGAGCTTTCCACCTCGATTTCATGATCCGACAGAAGTCGTCCCGTGCCCTTGACGAGGCGGATACCGTTTCCCTTCACCAGGCGCTCGACCCCGTGAACCAGGGTGCCGACGATTCTATCCTTGTGGGTCATCATCCTCTCGAAGTCTATCGTGATCTTCCCCGAACGGATCCCATAGGCGGAGGCCTTTTTGAGCTGGTCCAGGTAGGATGCCGCCTGAAGGAGGGCTTTCGTGGGGATGCAGCCCCGGTTCATGCAAGTACCACCCAATTTGTCTTTTTCGATCAGGGTCACACGAGCGCCGAGCTGCGAAGCCCGGATAGCGGCAGCGTATCCCCCGGGCCCTCCTCCCAGGACTGCGATATGCGGTTGCGTTCCTGCCATAATCTTTCTTCCTTGCGGTTTTCTTTCTACCACATCACCCCAAGAAGATGAGGGCTCGCAACGATTTCCCGCATCCTCTGGATGAATTTGCCGCCCGTGGCTCCATCGATCACTCGATGATCCATGGTCAATGAGTAGTTCATGGACCATCGCACCACAATCTCGTTTTCCACCACTGCGGGGACCTGACGAATCACCCCCAGCCCCAGAAGGGCAACTTCGGGCGGATTGATGATCGGGGTTCCGAAGAAGGCTCCATAGCTTCCGAAATTGGAAATGGTAAACGTTCCTTCGCTGATTTCGTCGGGAGTCAACCGATGGCCTCGTCCTCTTTCGATGAAATCCTCCAGTTCCCGCTGAATTTGGACAATCGCCTTCTTCTCCGCGTCCCGGATCACAGGAACAATGAGTCCGTCTTCGAGGGCCAAAGCCATTCCAATGTTGATCTGCTCCCAGAGGTGGATTTCCTCCTCCACAACGCTGGCATTGAAAATGGGAATCTCTTTCAGGATCAGAGCGGCGATTTTCACGAATATGGCGTTATAGGAAATCCTTGCGCCGATGAGGTTCTCTTGCTCCAGAAGCTTTTGCCTGAACGCCACCGTTTCCGAAACGTCCATCTCCCCCATATCCGTGAACTGAGCCATCTGCTGGAGGCTGCTGTAAAGCCTGCGAGCAATGATTTTTCGCATTCCCCGAAGCGGAATGACCCCTTTCACCTTTTTTTCACCACCGGGCTCAACAGCCGCCACCCTTTCCGGAGGAGGGGCGGAAACCATTTCCTTTCGCGACTCAATGCTCCTCAGGACATCCCTCTTTTTGATTCTCCCCCGGGGCCCGCTCCCTTCGATCGTCGCCATATCCAGGCCCTCGGCCTGTGCCAGTTTTCGCGCCAGGGGGGAAATCCGGATCTCCCTTCTCGGCCGCGGGGACTGGGAAGGCTGTGAAGGCATGGGCGTTCTCCCTTCCTCGGGTTCCTTCGCCGGTTCCACGGGTCTCTTCGTTTCAGGTTTTTCCGCCTTGGAAACGACGGTTTCAAGTTCTTGTTTTGTCTCGCACAAAAAGCCGATGGTCGCAGACACGGGAACCTCCTCCTCCACGCCTGTGACAATATGAAGGAAGCCGGAAGCCGGGCACTCCACATCATAGGTGATTTTGTCGGTTTCGATCACGACCACCACCTCTTTTTCTTCAACCCACTCTCCTTCTTCTCCCCTCCACTCCACAATTCTCCCGGTTTTCATTTCAGCGCCCAGTTTGGGCATCACCAGTTCTCTCGCCATGGCAGGCTCCTCTTCACGACCCCATCTGCCGACCTCCGCAGGGCCCAGTTCCTTTCAAATGATAATGGCCACCTGCCAAGGCAGGTAGATTTCTGTTAAGAGTGAAAGTCATTTATTTTGAACCGCAGAACAGCAGAACAAGGAACCGCAGAATATCGAAGGAAGCAACTCTCTCCTAATTCCTTTAGACAACTTCTGCTGTTCGAAATTCCTTGTTCGACATTCAATATTCAAAATGTAAGTCCCGCTATAGCTTTTCCCCTAAACAACGAGAATTCCAAACCTGGCCAATGGAAAACTGAAGCTCGGTTGAAAACGGGACAGGGAATGGCTCACCGTGCATTCTCACGGAATAGCGCCGCGGATTATTCCAGCACTTCCCTCACGGCTGAAATGACGTCCTCTGCCCGTGGCACCAGAAGATCCTCGATCTCCCCGAAGGGCATGGGCATCGGAGGACCGCTCACGCGCTTTATGGGTGCGTCGAGAAAATCCAGGCCTTCCTCTGCAACCACTGCAGCCACTTCCGCGCCGAAACCGCATGCTTTTGGAGCCTCATGTGCGATCACCAGGTGGTTCGTTTTCCTCACGGACTCCAGAATGGTATCCGAATCGAGGGGGCTCAAGGTGCGCGGATCGATCACTTCCGCTTCAATCCCTTCCTCGGAGAGCTTCGAAGCCGCCGCCAGGCATTGGTGCACCATCTTGGCGGTGGCCACCACCGTCACATGATCTCCCTTCCTCTTGATGTCAGCGACTCCCAGCGGAACGAGAAATTCTCCCTCCGGAACCTCGCCTTTCAGGGACAACAGGGATTTGTCCTCCATGAAGATGACCGGGTTGTCGTCTCGTATGGCCGACTTCAACAGGCCCTTGGCGTCGTATGGCGTGGACGGCATGACCACCTTCAACCCCGGCGTGTGAACAAACCAGGCTTCCAGGCTTTGCGAGTGATGCCCCCCTGCCCTGAGTCCCGTGCCGCAGAGCGTGCAAACCACCAGTGGAAGGCTTACGGAACCGCCGTAAAGGTATCGCGATTTGGCCGCCTGGTTGCAGATTTGATCCATGGCAATGGTGATGAAATCCATGAACATGATCTCGATGACGGGCCTGTATCCTCCCAGGGCCGCGCCCACTGCCAGCCCGGCGATGGCATCCTCGCTGAGGGGGGTATCCTTGACACGCCATTTTCCAAATCGATCATACAATCCCTTGGTCAAACCGAACGTTCCGCCTTGCTCCCCCACGTCCTCACCGGCGATGAAAACCCTCTCGTCCCGCGCCATCTCTTCACTCAGTGCATCATTGATGGCCCGGCGTATGTTGATCAATCCCATCGGGTTCCTCCTCAAGCGTACACGAAGTGCATGATTTCCTCGCGGGTGGGCAGGGGGCTTTCCATGGCGAACCGGAACGCCTCGTCTATAATTTCCCTCACCTGCTCTTCCACTTGAGAAATCTTTTTGTCATCGAGCAACTTGTGCTCTTTCAGCCTCTCCTGAAACCGTGGCAAAGGATCCAGCTTCTCCCACTTCTTCACTTCCTCTTCGGTTCGGTAACGACAAGGATCGCCTTCAAAGTGCCCACGGATCCGGTAGGTCTTCGTCTCAATGAGGGAGGGGCCCTTGCCCTTCCGAGCCCGGTCCACGGCCGGCTCGACGGCTTCCAAGACCGCGATGGGATCATTGCCGTCCACACTGACGCCCGGCATGCCGTAACCTTCCGCCCTCGTGGAGATGTCCTCGATGTTCATCTGGGCGGAGGTGGGCGTCCATTCCGTGTACTGGTTGTTTTCGCAGACAAAAACAATGGGAAGGTTCATGACCGCGGCCATGTTCATGCTCTCATGAAAGGCTCCGCGGCTGGTGGCACCATCTCCGAAGTGGCAGGCCACGACTTGCCCTTCTCCCTTGAGAAAGGCCGTGTATGCCAGGCCGACCCCGATGGGGATAGGGCTCCCTATGAGTCCTCCAGCACCCAGGATTCCCAGCGCGGCCTCTGCCACGTGGGATTCACCGCTTCTCCCCTTGCAGCAACCGGTAATTTTGCCGAAAATCTCCGCGCTGAGTCTTTTTGGGTCCATCCCTTTCGCAAAAAGAGAAGAGCGGGAGCGAAAATAAGGAACCAGATAGTCCGTCTCCCGGAGACATTCCCCGACGGCCACGCCGGTTGCTTCCTGTCCCAGGCCCGAATGAATCCATCCCGAGATCTTTCCATCACGGAAGAGTTCAATGAGTTTCTCCTCGTATCGGCGGCTCAGAACAAGATTCCGGTACAGGTTCATGAGCCGTGTCTGGTTCGTCTTCTTCTTCATTGGTTCTGCTTCTCCTTTAGCCTAAAACGTCCGCGCTTCAGCCGACGCGGGTTCCCCCAGAACGGCGTCTTGTTTTCCCCTTGTGCGGAAGGAGCATCGTATTTCCTTTGCAGTATAGGACGCGCCCACGGGAGACGCCCAAACCGGCGTGGAGGGGCCCTTGATTCAAGAGGGAAGTTGAAAAGGCCAATGTCCGGGAATCTTCTCTTCTGGCCGTCTTACACCGGTAGGGAAATAACGGCACTCCTGTCTGTGGGAGGGCCGTCCGAGAGCAACTCGACTCTACGTCGACTCGGGACGGCTGGCTCCCAAAGACCCGCAATGAGCGCTGTCTAAAAATCATCTCCGGAGCATCACCACTTCATGTGGCAACGGTATTGCTCCTCGTCCAGCCTGGGATACACATCTTCCGACCAGATCGTGGCATGTTCGGTGATCTTCCATCCCGGATCCTCGGCAGTGGGCACGAAATGACTGTAGATCTGGGCGCGGATGGTCTGATGATCTCTCGACCTGATATATCGCAAGCCGGTCACGCTGTTGAAATACATCCCTCGCAAGGCCAGGATCACAGGCTTGGTCTCGAAGGAATTCGCTTTTTCGACGGCATACTTGAGGGCGTACATGGCGGAATAGGATTCCGATGAGGCGTAGAGAGGCTGGTCACTGCCAAAAAGCTTCTTATGACCCTCCCTGAATTTCTTGTTGAGAGGGTTATCGAATGCGTCATGATGGTAGTGGCCTCCGCCCCATATATCGATCATCTCATGCCCCAGGGGATTGGCCACCTCGATCCCGATGGCATGGTCCATGAAACCCTTGACCTGATCGAAGAGCTTGTACTTCCTGGCTTGTTTTACGAAAGTGATGAAATCCGCAGCGTAAAGCACGGAGTAAATCCCTTCCGCCTTCGAGTCCAGAAGCTTAAGGATTTGGGGTTCATAATTGGTCGCCTTGAACTTGGGCCATTCTTCGGCCACAAAAACGGCTCTTGGGTTCAATCTCTGCATTTCAGGCTTGAAAACACCCCAGGCGCTGTGTCCCCACTCGTAATCCGGGTTGATTCCCGCCCACCGGGTCACGTTGGGGTACCTCTCCACCATCAGTTTCGCGGCGGCCCTTGCACAGGCCACGGCATTCGTACAGATCCGGAAAACATGGGGGTTACACTGGCTGCCCGTGGATTTTTCGGTCTGGGCAGCGCACAGGAACACGATGCCATTGTTCTGCTCGACCACGGGCGCAATGGCGAGGCCGACGGCACTACTGACCACGCCCACAAAAAATCTCGTGTTTTCAGCCATGGCGGCCTCTTGAGTCACCTTGACCGCCGTGGCGGGAGAAGCCGCAGTATCCCGCTCGATCACCTTGATCGGGCGGCCCATGATCCCCCCCTCCTCGTTAATGTGCATTTCAGCCACTTTGGCGCCGGAAAGGTGAGACTGCCCGATGGTGCCCGCAGGTCCGGTCAATGCGGAAACCACGGCGATCTTCACGGGCTCCTTGGCCTCGATCGTCGTTGAGCAAACGAGAAACGCGGCCAGGAGAAAAAACATCCCCAAAAAACTCACCCGAAAACGTCCTTGTTGGAAAATTCCCTTCATTTTCAATTCTCCTTTCCTTGATGCTCCAAGATCCCTTTTGTCCAAAAACGGTTTTGGAACGGACGGTTACGTGCCACCGATGGACACACCAACGGACATGATGTCTCCTGATATCATGTATTTTCAGCTTTTTCAATCTCAACTTTTCCGAAATAAAAGCCGGGGAAGGCCGCTTGACACCACCGAACCTGAAGTCTATATTCGTGGTTCTCGAAAAGGGGGGTCCCTTCCGGATGCAACACAGGGTGTTGGAGGAAATATGAAAAGATACAGAATCGCCGTCATCCCCGGAGACGGAATCGGGAAGGAGGTGGTCCCGCAAGGGATACGGGTCCTGGAGGCTGCCGGCAAAAGGTACGATATCCACCTCCAATGGGATCTTTTCCCCTGGAGCTGCGAAAACTACCTGCGCACGGGCCGGATGATGCCGGAAGACGGCTTGGAAAAGCTTCGTCAGGTCGATGCCATCTTCCTGGGAGCGGTGGGCGCTCCCGGTGTACCGGACGCTATATCCATCTGGGGACTGCTGATTCCCATTCGGAGGGAACTCCAGCAGTACATCAACCTCCGTCCCGTCCGCATGCTCAAGGGGATGGTTTCGCCCTTACGAAACCGGGGGCCCTCGGATATCGACTTCGTGATCGTGCGGGAAAACAACGAGGGGGAATACTCCCAGGTCGGGGGACGAATACACTCGGGCACGGAGTCCGAAATCGCGATTCAGGAGAGCGTTTTCACGCGCGGCGGTGTGGATCGGGTCCTGCGATACGCCTTTGAACTGGCCCGGACCCGCCAAAAGAAACATGTGACCTCCGCAACCAAGTCGAACGCCCTGGTCCACACCATGACCTTCTGGGATGAACGATTCGCCGCCGTAGCCGCCGAGTACCCGGACCTGACCGCAGACCGGTTTCATATCGATATTCTCACGGCCCACTTCGTCCTGCATCCGGACTGGTTCGACGTGGTGGTTGCCAGCAATCTGTTCGGTGATATTTTGTCGGATCTCGGCCCTGCGATAGCCGGTACCGTGGGCATCGCACCTTCCGCGAATATCAATCCCTCCGGCCGCTACCCTTCCATGTTCGAACCCGTGCACGGCTCCGCGCCGGATATCGCCGGCAAGGGCATTGCCAACCCGATTGGCCAAATCTGGTCCGGAGCCATGATGCTCGAGCACCTGGGACATCCGGAAGCGGCAGCCGCCATTGAGGGGGCCATCGAGAAGGCGATGGAAGACCCTGCGCTGCGGACCCCGGATATGGGAGGTAAAGCCACGACCACCGAGCTCGGGGGGGCCATTGCGGATGCCACCGAGCATTCGTGAAGACGCCACGCAAGGCGCAAAGATCAAAATAAAGCGAGGCCGAATGACTCCAAGGATCCATGTACCTTTTACAGCTCGCTTTCAAAAACGCATGTGAGAACGACTCGGGAATATTCACCGTCCACAGGGGGCAGAGAGAAATAGGGAAATGGACCCGGCTTCCTGCCGGGAATGCGGGCCGGGAACTCATGCAGCTCATGGCCCTGACCTGCGGCGGGCCTCCTTTCGTAGCGCATCTACCTTGCTCTTTGGGGCGATTCCACCGCACCCCCGAAACGCCTCTGCACCTGGAGTGCATGCTGGCCATACATACTCCCGGAGATATGCGCGCATGTTCTGGGCCGGTCATCGTCACCGGTGTGAACATAGACCCCCGCGGTCGCATAACGGCCTTAAGGAAAAAAGACCGCCAGGTACTGCCCGCAGATGTCCCTTTTCGCAGGTTGGGGTTTGGCACCGGAAACTCGGCCTACTTCTTTCTCGCTTACGGACCTACCCTCAAGCCCCACCACCAGACCGACCGGTTCGATTTTTTCGACCCCCTTTTCCGGATCACCCGATTCCATTCCCTTTTTGACCCCCAGGCACTCGTCACCGATCCGGTGGCTTTCTTGAAACGCCTCCATTACCGGGGAATTCTCAAAGCACGATTTCCGGCGGAAAAAACTCTGCAGGATTTCTGTAAGTCCCTAAAGGAAACTTTGAGGATCAACACGAGCCGCTGGATGGAAAAGAGAACGGACTTCCAAGTCGAGTGGTCAAGACTGGCTTCCTGGCAACAACAAGCCCTGCTTCCTGTGATCGATGCGGCGCGCCACATGATGGACGCCTTCCCCCGGGCGGGAGAACCGCTCAAAATGCCCTGTTTCATGCTCTTCGACCGCCCTGACCGGTTGTGTGGAAAGGAGATGTTCTCTCATTGGATCACACTCATGAATCGTTTGTTTCCAGCGGTCCAGTATTTGGTCACTCTTTCCGAGGCCGCTCTCGCCCGGTTTCCCGCTGCGGTACAAGGGGAACGATTGCTTTTACCCCTTCCTGCGGACCGCCGGGAAAAAAATCGAATCCCTCGAATGCCGCGGGGTGCAGTGCTGCTCTTAGATATCGACAGCCGGCTCCCGAACGTGGCCCTCATGAAGCTCGCGCGTTATTTCAAGGAGCAAGGTGGCCGGGTGATCCTGGCCCGAAAAGACGCTTTCATCCCGGGAGCACAGGAAGTTTACGCCAGCTGTGTTTTTGCTTCCCCTTCATCCCAAGGGCGCTTGACCAGATTAAGGAAATATTACGGGGAAACTCTTGTGGTAGGAGGGTCGGGCGTGGATGTCCATAAGCGCCTTCCTTCCAACATCGAAGCCCTTCCTCCCGACTACAGTCTTTATCCTGAGCTCGAGGATCGGGCCATAGGCTTTCTAACACGGGGCTGCCCCCATCGCTGCTCATTTTGCATCGTGCCCATGAAGGAAGGTAAGCCTCGCCAGGTGAGTGATCTCGAGACATTACTGGAGCATGGTCGATACCGAAAGCTCATTTTGCTGGATGACAACCTTCTTTCTCATCCCCGGGCCGGAGAGTTTCTCGAAGAGATGGCCGCGCGTCAAATACAGGTGAATTTTAACCAGACCCTGGATATCCGTTTGCTCGACAAGGAAAAGGCTCACCTTCTCCGGCGGATTCACGCCTCAAACACCAGGTTTACGAGGCGCGTGTACCACTTCAGTCTCAATAACGGACGGAATTTGGAGGAGGTCCGCCGCAAGTATCAGCTGATGGGCTTTTCCTCTCGCGATAACGTGGAATTCATCTGCATGTACGGATACGACACCACCCTTGCCGATGATGTGGCCCGCTTTCGCTTCCTCCGTTCTTTGCCCGGGGCCTACGTTTTCGTTCAACAGTATCAGCCCGTTCTTGGTGGACCGGATCCCGATTTGACCCACTTCCTTGACGATGAAGCGGATAGACTGATCGACGAGCTCGTAACCATCTTGTTTCCCCAGAACATGAAGAGCATGGAAAGGTACTATCGCTGGCTGAGCAAGCGGTACGTTCAGAGATTCGGGAGGGTTCACCAGGGCCTGGTGGATACCATCTTTCGATACAACTACAGGGACCAGAAAGGACGCTACCTTGCCCGGATGACGGGTGCAGGAGAAAATCCCCGTATTGTAGCCGGCCAACCACCCACGCCGATCAAAAAGGAAGTTCCGGCAGCCACGGAGAGGCGACAGGCTTGAATTGGACCTCTTGGATGACTCCGCGTAGACCAAGGCTTCGATCCTTGCCGCCATTTCCTCTTTGAAACGCCCTCCACGGATGAACCAGAAGGGGCGGACTGGAAACCGCTTCGATTCTTTCCCTACATGAAAAAACGGGGTGAAATGGGGTGTTTTTTTTAACAAAATACATGGTTCTCCCCCTTTACATGTCATCCCGGGCGCCTTAGGTTTTGTAAAAATTCGTGGACAGTATCAGAGTCTTGGTTGGTTGGATGCCGTCTTAAGGGATTGACAAGCCGGGAAATCTTGGGAAAGGAGGAGAACGGTCTTGGTAAGAATCAAGCAAGTAGAAAAGAAGGCTTCTTATGCAGCGAGCTGCCATGCCCCCGCATGTCACGCCCCTGCATGTCACGCCCCTGCGTGCCATTCGCCCGCATGCCATGCCCCCGCATGCCATGCTCCGGCGTGCCACGGGCCCGCGTGAAAATCTTTAACCCTTTGAGTGGGGAGATCAGCTTCTGGTCTCACCCACCGTTAGCATGAATCGAATGGTATGAAAGGAGTCTTAAAATGGCTGAGCATGAGCAAAGGTTCGTTTGGGTCAAGGACAAGGCAGGAAATGAATATGTTTGCCGCGTGATGGATCTCAAGGATCCGAAGAAAGTGTCTGACGATGACCTGAAGAATTGTCTGGACGATGCTTCCAGGTCGCTTCCAGTTGGTGACTAGTCTTTATCGGCACGGCAATCACCCCCGGAGAGGGAAAGTACCACTTGGGTCTGCGGCAAAAACCCAGGCCCAAGATGCCGGGCGAAAAGCCCTCGCTCAAGCCTCGAAAAGGAAAGCGTGGGCCGTGCCTTTTCCAGTCCACCCCCTCACCCCACTTGACACTGCTTGTGCATTCTCTTAAGCTTCCCATCACGATTTGCCTCGTTTTTTTTCATGATTTGCCATCCTCTGCAAGGAGCACGCTATGTCCATGGGAATGATCGATGAACTCAGAGCTCTCTTTCAACCCGAATCCATCGCGGTGATCGGCGCATCCAGCACGCCCGGAAAATGGGGGCACATGATGGTGGACAGGCCCATCCAGTCGGGTTTTCGAGGGCCCATTTACCCCATCAATCCCGAAAAGAAAGTGATCCTCGGTCTCAAGGCTTACCCCAACGTTTTGGAGGTGCCCGACCCCATTGATCTTGCCATCGTCACCATCCCGGCTGCAAAAGTGCCCGACGCCATGCGCGAATGTGTAAAAAAGGGGATCAAGGCCGCGGTCCTCATCTCCGCGGGCTTCGCGGAGACAGGGCCCAAGGGGAGAGCGCTTCAGGAGGAAGTCTTGAAGATCGCCAGGCAGGGAGGCATCCGATTCATGGGTCCCAACGGTATGGGGATCTGGGCATCTTCGGTGCGATTGAATACAGCCTTCTGGTTCACCCCAAAAACCGGAGGCATCTCCTTTGTCTCCCAGAGCGGCACCATGGGAGGCTACCTGCTGGAGACGGCCAACAACAAAGGGTATGGTTTTAACAATTTTTTGAGCGTGGGCAATCAGGCCGATCTCTCCATGGCGGATTACGTGGAGTATTTGGGAGAGGATGAAAGAACCAAGGTCATCGTTCTCTATATCGAAGGGCTGAAAGACGGCCCCCGTTTTCTAAGGAAGGCCCGGGAGGTGATCCGGAAAAAACCGATCATCGTTTACAAGGCAGGGCGCACCGAAAACGGTTCCAGGGCCACCATGAGTCACACCGCCTCCATTTCCGGAGCGGACGAGCTTTTCGAGGCGGTCTGCAGGCAGAGCGGGATCATGAGAACCTACGACGTGATCCACGCCTTCGACGTGGCGGAGGCACTGGCAAAGCAACCCCTTCCCAGGGGAAACCGGATCGCCATTGTTTCAGCAGGCGGGGGGCACTGTGTGGTCACCACGGATGCCTGCAGCGGGTTCGGCCTTGATGTGCCCGAACTGGACGAGGAGACGGTTCGTCAACTGGAGCAACAGCTTCTGCCGCACGCCCCCCCGCCCAAGAACCCCATCGACCTGGCGGCGGACCCCCGCCCTATGAGTGTGGCAAACATCGTAAAGATCCTGGCGGAGAACCCGACGATCGACGCCATCATCACCGCGGCCCCTGTCACCATTCGCTCCACGGACCCGGCCTTTGTGCGTGAACTGCTGGATGCCGCGGAAATCCTCTCCGAAATCCCCAAGAAATACGGAAAACCCCTCATCGCTACGGCCATGCGGGGGAACATGCAGGGCATCGCTTTCGAACTCATGCGCGAGCGACAAATCCCCTTCTATGAGTTTCCCGAAGAAGCGGCCCGGGCCATGTACGGTTTGTACCGCTACTCCCAGGTCCAAGACGTGAGGGCGTGAGGCGCCCTGGGAAGCCGCGGCATCCATCCGAATCCCCTCTGGAAAAGCAGCTCGCCCTGAGCCATTGGGCTTCGAGCTCATGGCCGAGAGGCTCGCCGAAGGTGGGGATTCAGGGGGATTTCTTAGGCCTCAGAAGTTTCCTCTTCGACCATACCGGCGGCTGGTCCGTCTCCTGGCGCCGCTGTCTCATGCATCCTGATTCCTCTTACATCATGGGTAAATCTCTACCCATTTGTGGAAACCTGAAAGTAGCATATTTTTATACACTTTTTCTCCTGCCGGGACCCCGTACGTCATAACACCTTCAAATCATTCAGCGAAAATCCTCCACTGGCGACTTCTCTCCCTGGCACATCTTTTGCTCTTGAACGATGAACCCGCCGAGAAGGAGAGGGGAGTCAACCTTCGATCTCCGGGGCGGTTCCACCGGTTGCCTCCCGGAGGATCAGGCCTGAAGGGGAAATACGCAATGGGGTTTCAGCGTGAACGCTGAAACCGAAGTTACAAAAAAAAGGAGGATTTTATGATGAAAAAAATGGGATTGGTTCTTCTGGCAATGGTTTTCGTCTTCACACTTTTCGCACCGGCCGTGATGGCTGAAAGCCCCAAGGGCAAAACCGGACAAGCCGGCAAATCCAACATCGGACATCTCTATCTCTTCGAAAAAGACCCGGCCACCTGGGAGATCGTCGAGTGCGGAGCCTGGGGCAAGATGACCTACCGGCTCTCGGGCCCCCTGTTCGATTTCGTCTTCAACGGCCATAACCTTGAGGCTGGATCCGACTACACCTTGATCTACTATCCCGATCCGTGGCCCGGCAACGGGCTCATCTGCCTGGGATCGGCCGTTGCCGATGAATTCGGAGAAGTCCACATCAAGGCCCAGGTGGATACGGGCGACCTGCCGGCGGCTGACGATGAAAATGACGGCGCCAAAATCTGGCTGGTGCTCTCCGCGGATGTGGATTGCGAAAACGCATCGATGATAGGCTGGCATCCCACCGAATACCTCTTCGAATTCGATCTCATCACCTTCGACGATACCGAAGAATGATGAGATCGGAAAGGGTCGTCGAACCGTGATTCTCTGATCCAAGGCCTGTACCGGGGAACACCTCCAGGAAGGCAGAGTCCGGAAGGCTCTGCCTTTCCTATTTTGAACCATGCCCGCTCGGACGGGAGTTTTGAAAAAGGAGGGCGCTATGCTTAAGAAAATGGGATGGATGGTTCTCGCAATGGTTTTCCTCTCCACGCTCTCGGCACAGGCCGCCATGGCCAAAGGCGCCGAGGAGCCGGGGAAGTCTCCCATGGGGCGTCTCTATCTCTTCCAAAAAGACCCGGTCACGTGGAAGACCCTCATGGATGGAGCCTGGGGCGAGATCGATTACAAACTCTGGGGGCCCAAGTTCGATTTCGTTTTTAACGGACACCGTCTCATGCCCGGAGAGAAGTACACGCTGATCTACTACCCCGAACCCTGGCCCGGCGAAGGGCTGATTGTCCTCGGAAGCGTCACGGCGGACGACTTCGGGGATGTCCGCATCGAGGGGAAGGTGCATACGGGCGATCTTCCAGCCAAAGGAGACCAAAACAATCCCCTCGGCGCCAAGATCCGGCTGGTGCCCTCCGAGGACGTCCTGTGCGATCGCCATGGAACCAAGTTGACGGGGTGGCACCCGACCGAATCCCTCTTCCCATACCATCTCATCACGTTCCATCAAAGAGAGGACCGGGAAGACGAGTAGGCTCCGCATGGATTGATGCCTGGTCATGCACCGATTGGAGGCCTCCGGGGGAAAACCTCCGGTAAGGCGAAGTCCGGAGGGCGCCGAACCATCCTCACCCTGAAATTGGAAATGGACTTCATGGCCGCACTGTGGTAAAGCTCTGGAGCTCTGCCCATGGAAAAACAGGGCAGAGGAAGAATCCTACAACGAAACTTATCATCCCGTCATTCCGGCGAAAGCCGGAATCCAGTCACAACTGGGAGGAATCTGGTCAATTTGGATTCTCTTCCCATACTCAGACTCCTGGATGCCCCCGGCTGACTTCATGCCGGGACAGGCTCCTCAAGTCCGGCATGACGGAGTGCCGAATGCCGGGCCACTGGCAAGTGACGTTGTAGGGGGAATCCTTTCCATCTCGACCGGAGGAAACCATGGGTCTCAAACAGCGTCTCTCGGAAAAGGCAATGGAACTGGGTTTTGCGGATGTGGGCTTCACCACCACCGACCCTCTGGATCTCTACATCCAGGAAATCGACTCCCGCCCCCAGATGTATGACTGGGTGATGACCGAGCAATTCAACCTCCGGCGTGGGGCCTCCCCCAGGGAGAAACATCCCTGGGCCCGGTCCCTGCTGCTGTTGATCAGGAACTATCACCGCCGGAGCTTTCCACCCACTCTCAAGGGAAAAATCGGCCGGTGCTACCAGGTGGACGAAAGGAAAGAGAAGGGGGAGGAAAACCGGCGGGTCAAAAATTACCTGGATTTCCTGAAGCAGGAGGGGATCCGTGTCTATTTTGACGAAGAAACCCCCGCGCGCATGTCGGCGGCAAGGGCGGGAGTGGTCACATACGGGAAGAATTGCTTTGTCTACGCCAGGAAGAGCATGCTGGGCGCCTCGTGGCTTGAGAGTATCCCGCTGCTCCTGGACCGGGAGATTGAACCCGACGAGCCTTCCATGGAGCTGGGATGCCCCTCCTGGTGCAAGAACGCCTGCATCGCGGCCTGCCCTACCGGCGCCCTCTACTCGCCTAAAAAGATGAACCCGCGCCGCTGCATCGCCTATCAGAGTTATTACAGTTCCGGCCTCACTCCCATGGAATTGAGGGAGCCCATGGGGACCTGGGTTTATGGGTGCGACCGCTGCCAGGAGGTGTGCCCCCGAAACCAGGCGTGGATGAACCAGGATCTCCCTGAAAACCCGCCCCTGGAGAATCGTGCAAAGGACTTTCAACTGGATATTCTCCTCACCATGGACGAGGACCACTACTTGAACAGGGTCTGGCCCCTCGTCTTCTATATTTCCCGCAAAAATATGGCCAAGTGGCGGATGAACGCCGCTCGAGCCCTGGGGAACCTGGGAGACCGGAAGTATGTGCCGGTGCTCACTCAAAAGCTCTCTGAAGACCCCGATGAAACGGTCCGTGCCATGTGTGCCTGGGCCCTGGGAAAGCTGGGCGGCAGGGAAGCCCGAAGTGCCATGGAATCCCGGCTCGGGAAGGAAACGGCCCCGGTGAAGGAGGAGATTAAAATGGCCATCGAGAAGATGTACTAAGGCTTTCGGGATTTTCTCTTCACGCCGGGTCCTCTTTCCTCCATTTTGGCTAGACTTCTGGGGCATACGAGGCTTGACAAGATTCCACCTCCTCCTTATACTCCCTTCCACCAAAAATCCACCGGGTTTCCCTTCGCTCGAGGATCTCCCCTCGGCCGGAGGCGAGCCCATTTCCACTGGCCCATTGGAGGCATCCGGTGTTTAAAGAAATCCAGGAAGCCAAGTTCAAGGTGAGCGACCAGGGACGGCCCGAGGCCGTGAAAAAACAGCACGGGCATGGGAAACTGACGGCCCGGGAGCGGATCGCCCTGCTCTGCGACGCGGGCACATTTATCGAGTACGGCATGCTGGCCACTCCCCCCGAGGCGGAAACCGAGGCGATGCGGGGTGCCGAAGCACCGGCGGACGGCCTGGTTTGCGGAATTGCCAAGATCGACGGGCGGCCCGTCGCCGTCTCCTGCACGGACTACACCGTTCTTGGCGGCTCCAACGGCACCATTGCCGCAGAGAAAATGCTCCGTCTCCAAAACCTGGCCCTCCAGCACGGATTTCCCACGATCAGCATCGGCGACGGCGGGGGCCATCGCATTCAGGAAGGTCTGGACGGCCGGCATTTCGCCAGCGGCGGAGCCCGTGACTTCTTCTACGCGCAGGCCCGGATGTCCGGCTGGGCCCCCATGATCTCGGCCATGATGGGGCCGGGCTTTGCCGGCCCCGCCAATTTCGCGGCCCAGTGCGACTTCGTGGTGATGGTCAAGGGCATCAGCACCATGGGCATTGCCGGTCCCGAGATTGTCAAGGGGGGCTTGGGAATCGACATTACGAAAGAGGAACTGGGGGGATCCCAATTCCAGTGCGAAGTCACCGGCATGGCCGACCTGGAGACGGAATCGGAGGAGGCCTGCATCCAGTCCATAAAGAGGTTCCTCTCCTATTTCCCCTCCAATGCAAGCCGGAATTCCCCGGTGCTCAAAACCGGGGACCCGGTGGACCGCCGGGACGAATCGCTCCTCACCGCCGTTCCCGAAGACCGCAGAAAACCCTATGACATGCGGAAGATCATCCAGAGCATCGCGGACCGGGAAAGCCTCTTCGAGACGAAGCCCAAGTTTGCAAGAAACATGCTGACCGTCCTGGCCAGGATGGACGGCCAGCCTGTGGGCTTTGTCGCCAACCAGCCCATGCATATGGCCGGGGTCATAGACACGAAGGCTGTGGATAAGGCGGCCCGCTTCATCAGCCTTTGCGATGCCTTCCACCTGCCGTTGATCTTCCTCATCGACACGCCGGGTTTTCTGCCCGGCCCCGCTTCGGAGCGTCAAGGGCTGGTCCGGCACAGCGGAAAGCTCCTCTACGAAATCGGGATGTCTACGGTCACCAAGATTGCCATCGTCACAGGAAAGGCTTACGGGCTCGGTTACTTCGCCATGTGCGGAGGGAGGACCTTCAACGCCGATTACTCCGTAGGCTGGCCCACTTCCGAGTATTGCGCCATGGGGATGGAGGGGGCGGTCAACATCGTCTATCGCAAGGAAATCCAGTCGGCGCCGGACCCGGAAAAGAAACGCCGGGAGATTCTCGAACACTTCCGTTCCAGGATCAAGGCCCTGGCCGGTGCTTCAGGGTTCGGAATCGACGACATCATCGACCCCCGCGACACCAGAGCACTGATCATCCAAGTGCTTGAAACCATGGGGCTCGAAAAACGGGAATTCATGCCTCCTAAAAAACACGGCATTGTCCCCATCTGACGCAGGACCTGAACCATGTAACCCGCTGAGCTTTCCGGACAATCCTCGAGCGGCAAAGGCTCCCCCCATGAAAGAGCAGAGAAAAGCGGCGCTAAAGGTCTCCAATATCAGCCTCAGTTTCGGCGGGCTCCAGGCCCTCCTCGGCGTGAGTTTCGAGGCTCATGAGGGAGAAATCCTCGCCATCATCGGCCCCAACGGCGCAGGCAAGACCTCCATGCTCAACTGTATGAACGGGTTCTATCGCGCCGATCCCGGCGGCTCCATCACCTATAAGGGCAAGGAACTCACGGTCATGAAAACCCACGACATCGCCCGGCTTGGGGTGGCCCGGGTCTTCCAGGGCATTCAGACCTATTCCGGGATGACATCCCTCGACAACCTGATGACCGGCCGCCACATGGCCTTGAGTTACGGCGCTCTTTCGTCGCTCCTCTACTTCGGAACGCGGGCCAGGAAGGAAGAGATGGAGAACCGGCGCAGGGTGGAGGAAGTGATCGACTTTCTGGAGATTGAGCATATCCGCAAGAAATACGTGGGCGAATTGCCTTACGGTCTTCGAAAACGGGTGGACTTCGGCCGGGCCCTGGCCATGGAGCCGGAGCTCCTGCTCCTGGATGAACCCATGGCCGGCATGAATTTGGAGGAAAAGGAGGACATGGCCCGGTTCATCCTCGACGTGTCCGAGGAGAGGAAAACCACCATGATCCTGGTGGAGCACGATATGGGCGTGGTCATGGACATTGCCGATCATATCGTGGTGCTGGATTTCGGGCGCAAAATCGCGGACGGAACCCCTGAGGAGATCAGCAGAAATCCGGCGGTCATCGCCGCCTATTTGGGCGAGGAAGAGTTGGCCCTATGATCGATGCCCGGCAACTTCTAAAGGAGTGTGAACCGCAGGTGGAGAAAAGCGAGCTTCCCGGCGACTACTTCAGGTCGCGGGTGCTCCACGCGAAGGACACGCTGCCCAAAATCCTGATGGATAACGCTGAAACCCACCCCGATGCTCTGAGCATGCGCAAAAAGGAATTCGGGATCTGGCACCCTTTCACCTGGGCAGAGGTCTGCGAGCGAATCAAGTCGATTGCCCAGGGACTCAAAAGCCTCGGCATGGAGCGGGAAGACAAGGTCTGCATCATCGGGGACAACGATCCGGAATGGTACTGGGCCGAGCTGGCCGTTCATTGCGCGGGCGGGGTGGCCGTCGGTTTTTACATTGACGCCATGGCGTCGGACATCGAGTTCATCGCCAACAATTCCGACTCGGTCTTCGTTTTTGCCAAAGACCAGGAACAGGTGGATAAATTCCTGGAAGTCAGGGGCAGGATTCCCGGGGTTCGGCGCGTCATCTACTGGGATACCAAAGGGATGAGCGCCTACCGAGAAGATCCCTGGCTCATGGAACTCTCGGAGCTTATGGAAGCGGGCCGAGCCTTCGAAAGGGAACACCCCGACTTCTTCGACAGGAGCGTGGAAAAAGGGAAAGAGACCGACCTTGCGACCCTGTGCTATACCTCGGGGACCACAGGGCTGCCCAAAGGGGTCATGATCAGCCATGAGTACCTGGTTAAGGCCACCGTTCGCCTTTCGGCCATGAACCTTCCTCAACAAAACGATCAGTTCCTCTCCTTCGTCCCTCCGGCCTGGATAGCGGAGCAAATCATGATCGCCGGTTGGCTCGTGTTCAATACCCCCGCCAACTTCCCCGAGGAACCGGAGACGGTGATGGAGAACATTCGAGAGATCGGCCCGTCCTCGCTCCTCCTCGGACCTATGCAGTGGCTGGGGCTCGTCTCCATGGTTCAGATGAAGGTCTTTGAAACCGGATTCCTCCGAAGGCTTCTCTATCATACCTGCCTGAACATCGGCTACCGATATGCCGACTTCAAACTCTTGGAAAGGAGGTCCCCTCCCCTTCACTGGAGAATGCTCTATGCGCTGGCAAACGGGTTTTGCCTGATGCACATCCGGGATTCGCTGGGACTGAGTAAAACCAGGGCAGGGCTCACCGGCGGATCGGCCCTGGGCCCCGATGTTTTCCGGTGGTTCCTGGCGGTCGGGGTCAAAATCAGAGACGCCTATGGACTCACCGAAATCACCCCGCTCACCTCCCATGGCGAGCATGTGAAACCCGGCACCAGCGGTCGGCCCGTACCGGGGGTGAAGGTCAAGATCAGCGACGATGGAGAGATCCTTGCCTGTTCGGACGTGATTTTCTCCGGCTACCACAAGAACCCGGAAGCTACGGCCGCCATGCTCCAGGATGGCTGGGTGAAGACAGGGGACTGCGGCACCATTGACGAGGACGGCCACCTGATCGTATACGACCGCATGAAAGATATGCTTCCCCTGAAATCCGGCGCCAGCTACTCCCCCTCTTATATCCAGAACCGTCTCAAGTTCAGCCCTTACATCAAGGACGCCATGATCATCGGCGGCGCGGACAGAGACTTCCTCTTCGCCATTGTCACCATTGATTTTGATAACGTGGGCAAGTGGGCGGAAAAAAAACGGATCTCTTACACCACCTTCGTGGATCTCAGTCAGAAGGACGACGTCTACGAGCTTGTGGAACAGGACATTCGACGGGTCAACAGGACCCTTCCCGAACATGGGAAAGTCGGGCGCTTCACCAATCTTCACAAGGAGTTCGATCCCGACGAAGGCGAATTGACCAAGACCCGGAAGATCCGCCGCGGGTTCCTGATGGAACGTTACGGCGATCTGATCCACGCCGCTTACGGCGAAAAAGAAAAGGTCACCGTCGAGGCCCTCGTGAAATATCGGGACGGGCGCCAGGGCAAGGTCAAAACCGATTTGAAAATCCGCACCATACGATAGGGGACAAGATGAATTTCTTCCTGCAGATGATGGTGAGCGGCCTTTTGGCAGGAGCCGTTTACGCCCTGATGGCAATGGCCGTCGTGGTGATTTACAAGTCCTCGTCCATCTTCAATTTCGCTCACGGCAGTCTGGTCGCTTTCGCTGCCTTTCTCATGTGGGCCCTGGTGGTTCAGTGGGAGCTGCCGCTGCCGGCCGTGATTCCAATCTTTGTCCTGGCCCTGTTCACCGTCGGGTTCCTGATCCAGCGGCTGATCCTCCAACCCCTGACCGGCCAGCCCCTCATGGCCGCCGTCATGGCCACCATAGCCCTGGGAGATGTCTTCGCGGGGATCGTGACCCTCGTCTGGCCAGGCCCCGGCCGAACCCTCCCCCAGATCATTCCCTCGAGGGTCTTTCATCTGGGTGGAACGGTCATGTCTTCGGAAAGCCTTGTCAATTTCCTGATCTGCTGCCTGGCCTTCGCGGGTTTTTTCTTCTTTTTCCGGAAGACCAAGCTGGGCCTGGCCATGCGAGGCACCGCAGAAGACCATGCCCTTGCGCAGAGCGAAGGCATCAGGGTCTCATGGATCTTCGTGGTCTCCTGGGTGGTAGCCATTCTCATGGCCGCGGTGGGAGGCATTCTCATGAGCTCCCTTTACGGCGTCAACCTGGCCCCTCTCCACGGCCTCGGGATGAAGTCCCTCGCCGTGGTGATCCTGGGTGGGCTCGAATCCATTCAGGGAGCCATCGTGGGCGGCCTGATCATCGGGATCGCCGAGGCCATCGGCGCCGGCTATCTCGACCCCTATGTGGGAGGCGGTTTCAACGAGTTGACTCCTTTCCTCATCATCCTGCTGGTTCTGATCATTAAACCCTATGGGCTCTTCGGCTATGAGCGCATCGAGAGGTTATGAGCATGTTCAAGAAACCGTGCGGCACTTTCGATGAAACCTACGAGAGGGATTCGGCCCTGGTCCGAACGCCTCTGAGGTGGGCCGGCTTGATCCTGCTTTTCATGGTGATGTTCCTGGGGTTTCCATTTTTGGCCGGCCCCTATTACCTCGACGTGGCGAACAACATCGGCATCACGGTCATCGCAGTGGTGGGACTGCAGATTCTGATCGGATTTACAGGCCAGATCAGCCTGGGCCACGCCGCGTTCATGGCCACGGGCGCTTACACAAGTGCCATGCTTTCCGATCATCTCGGATGGCCTTTCTGGGTCACCATGCCCCTGGCCGCTCTTTCGGCAGGCCTTTTGGGCTTGCTCGTCGCGCTCCCGGCACTGAGGATCCGAGGTTTCTATATCGCTGTCTCAACATTCGCCGCCCACTATATCATCATGTGGCTCTTACTCCATGGCGGCGACCTGACCATGGGAACCTCCGGACTCACGGCCGACGAAATCAGCGTCGGCGGCTTCACCTTCGACACCGAGTTCCGGATGTACTATCTGATCATGGGTATCACGGTGGTCATGGTTTTTCTCACGAACAACCTCATGAGGACCAAAGTGGGACGGGCCATGCTCGCGGTGCGGGACAACGACCTGGCCGCCGCGTTCATGGGGATCAACGTTTTTCGAACCAAGGTGCTTGCCTTTTTCATCTCCTCGGTTTTCGCGGGGATTGCAGGAGCCCTTCTGGCTCATTATCAGGGCCTCATCACCGTCGAGCAGTTCACGCTCATGGATTCCATCTGGATGCTGGGAATGCTCATCATCGGCGGCCCGACCATTATCGGCGCCATCCTGGGAGCCATCTTCCTGAGACTGCTGGCCCAATTCATCCTTTTCCTTGCTCCGGCCATCGGCGAAGTGTTTCCTTCCTTTTCCAGCTCAGCCGTGGCCGGTTTCACTCAGATCCTTTTCGGGGCGGTCATCATCCTTTTTCTCGTCTTCGAACCAAGGGGGCTTGCGCACCGCTGGCAAATAATCCTGGCCACCTTCCGTCTGTGGCCTTTTAAAACACCTCTGGGAAGATAGGGATATTCCATGCTGCGGGTGAACAATATCGAAGTGGTGTACTCCAAGGTCATCCTGGTGCTGAGGGGGGTCTCCCTGGAGGTCGGGGAAGGCCAGATCGCGTGCCTCCTCGGGGCCAACGGCGCCGGGAAAAGCACCACCCTGAAAGCGGTCTCGGGATTGCTGAGGGTGGAACTGGGCGAGGTGATCCACGGAGACATCCAGTTCGACGGGAAACGCATCGACAGAGCGGGTCCGGAGACCATCGCTTCCCTCGGGATCAGGCAGGTGATCGAAGGCCGCCGCCTCTATGGTCATCTGGACGTGGAGGAAAATCTGCTCCTGGGGGCTTATCTCAACAGGGACCGTCAGGATGTGCGCCGGCGGCTGCTGCAGGTTTACGGGTACTTCCCCCAGTTGGGCGTTCTCAGGAAACGGCAAAGCGGCTATCTTTCGGGCGGGGAACAGCAAATGCTCGTCATCGGCCGCAGCTTGATGGCACGCCCCAAACTGATGATGCTCGATGAACCCTCCCTGGGCCTGGCTCCGCTCCTGGTAAAGTCCATTTTCGGGATCGTCAAGACCATCAACCGGGAGGAAGGGCTGAGCGTCATGCTCGTGGAGCAGAATGCCATGGCGGCCTTGAGCATTTCCGAGTACGGCTATGTCATGGAAAACGGCCGCGTGGTGCTGGACGGCCCCGCCCAAAAGATCAGGGATAACGAAGACGTACGGGAGTTCTATCTCGGACTTTCCGGGATGGGAGCCAAGAAGAGCTTCCGGCAAATCAAGCATTACAAGCGTCGCAAGCGATGGCTCGGCTGATGGTTCCGACTCAGGGGCAATGGTTTTCGGCAAAAAGAGGAGGATAGAATTGTTTCAGACCTCCATGGCAAAGGCGCTCCAAGAGGAGCGAGGTTAGGCAAGGGCAGTGGTTGAGAGGGATTCACGCATTTCAAAGCTTTCGGCAAACACGGAAAAGGAGGGTTACCATGAAGGGAAAAGGTTTCAGCAGGTGGTTCGTGGTCACGGCGGTAGCGGCCGTCTTTGCAGCGGTTTTCGTCTTCCCGGTTGAGGCCGCTGAGAAGAAGGAGTTGGCTTTCGGTCTCGTCGGTCACATGACCGGCGCCTATGCCGCAGGCCAGGCAGGGCTTCTGGAAGGCCATCTTGACTGTATCAGGGTGCTCGACGAGATGAACTATATCCCGGGGGCCAAGCTGAAGGCCGTCTGGGTGGACGGCGGGACAGATGCCGCCAAGTCCCTGGCTGGACTGAAAAAGATGCTGGCCGACGAACCAAGACCCGTATGCATCCACGGTGAATCCACGCCCATCGGACTCGCGCTGAAAAAGTGGTTCGTCAAGGCCAAAGTGCCCACGGTCGAGGCCGGCTCGGATGACAAGATGGGCGAAAAACCGACCTGGACCTTTTCTCCCCCCTGTCCCAATGTGAACTTCTGCGGGGCCTGGGTGGACTACTACATGAGCAACATCTGGAAAGACACTTCCCGAAAACCCAAGTTCGCTTTTCTCACCTGGGACAATGCCTGGGGTCGATCCCCCATCACCCCCAAGGTCAAGGAGTACATCCAGTCAAAGGGGATCGAGATCGTGGGAGAAGAGTTCATTCCCATGGTCCCGACGGATGTCACCGCACAGCTTCTGCGTCTGAAGGAGAAAAAAGTGGACTTCACCTACGGCGGTTTTTATGCCAGCGCACTGGCCGTGGTTCTGAAGGACGCGGAAAAGCTGGGGATGATCGATGATTTCACCATGGGTGTGGGCTATGCCTCCACGCCCGAGGCTCTGATCAAATATGCCGGCGACTCCACCAGGAACCTCTGGGTGGTTGGCCCCAATTTTCCCCAGTCGGTTCTGGAAGGGGAAAACAGGGCTCCCATCATTGTCAAGGCTTACAAGGACGGAGGGTATAGCAAATTCCCGCTGGTCATCTATGCGCACGGGTTCGCCATGACTTCCGTCATGGTGGAGGGGGCCCGCATGGCCGCCGAGAAGGTGGGTGTGGCGAATGTGGACGGCCCCGCCGTTTATGACGCCCTTCGGAGCATGCGAAACTTCACAGGCCATGGATTTTTTGCCCCCATCAGCTTCGATTCGGGCCGGTGGTATGGCCAGGACCAGTGCGTTCTCATCCGGATTCAGGATCAAAAGATCTTTTTCAAGGGGCTCATTCAGGCGCCGGACCTGACCGTGAAATATGAATGACCGTTCAGCGGCTCGGGGGTTCAGGGTTCAAGGTTGGAGATGGGGTTTACACCAACCCTGAACCTCTCAACGATTACAAATCATGAATAGATGGGGGTCTCCAATGGAAATGAAAGAGAAGGCAGAAGAACTGAACAGGTGGCGAGCGTCGACTCTCGACGGAGCGAGGCCGGACGCCGTTCAGAGACAAAAAGAGCTCGGCAAGATCACCGCCCGGGCGAGAAACGACCTGCTTTTTGATCCCGGCACCTTTTTCGAGTACGGACAGTTGGCGGAGGCCCCCAACATCCCGGACAAGGAAACTCCTGCCGACGGGGTGATCATCGGTATCGGCAAGGTGGACGGACAGCCCGTCGCCGTGATCAACTACGACTTCACCGTTCTGGGAGGCTCCCAGGGCGCCGTCAATCATGCCAAAACCGATCACATCCACAAGATCGCCATGGAGCAGGCGATCCCCATCGTCTACCTGCTGGACGGCGGCGGCGCGCGGGCACAGGACCTGGACGCGTTCGGCTATTTTTACCCCGAAATGTGGTACGACCAGATCCGCCTCTCAGGATGGGTCCCCATGGTGGGAGCGGCCCTGGGACCATGCTACGCCGGTCACGCAAACATCGCCGGGCTCTGCGAATTCATCACCATGAACGAAAAGACCGCCTCCATCGGTGTGGGAGGAACGCACCTGGTTCGGGCTTCCCTTTCCCTGGAAATCACACCCTTCGAGTTGGGGGGTGCGCAAATTCACTCGGCGATCACCGGGGTTGCGGACATGGTGGGCCGGAGCGACGAGGAGTGTATCGCCCAGATCAAGAAATTTCTCTCCTACCTGCCGAGCAATGGCGGTCAGATGCCGCCCGTCCTCCCCTGCGACGATCCCGTAGACCGCCGGGAGGAGGTGCTTCACAAGATCGTCCCTTTCGATCACAAACGCCTCTACGACATGTACCGCGTCATCCGGGCTTTCGTGGATCATGGCGAAATCTTCGACCTCAAGCCCAAATGGGCCAGGAACATGATCACCTGCCTTGCCCGCCTCAATGGCCGGCCCGTAGGGATCGTGGCCAATCAGCCCCTTCATATGGCCGGCATCATGGATACCCCCGCATCGGAAAAGATGGCCCACTTCGTGGAAATGTGCGATGCCTTCAACATCCCCCTGATTCTGCTCGCCGACGTTCCCGGCTTCATGGTGGGACCGGAACACGAACGCACGGGACTGGTGCGAAGGAGCATGAAGACCCTTTACGCTTTGGGCCATTGCACGGTTCCCATCATTTGCATCGTCATCCGCAAATGCTTCGGGATGGGCGGTTATGTGATGGCCTCAAGGGGTTTCCGGCCGAATCTCCTCCTCGGCTGGCCATCAGCCGAGATGGGAGGCATGGGGCTTGGCGGCGCCGTGGAAATCCTCCATCGCCGGCGCCTGGCCGCTGCCGAGAATCCAGAGGAGATGAGGCAGCATCTGGTGGAAGAACTGAGAGCAAAGATGAAAGCCTTTCCCTCGGCAAAAAGCTATGGATTTGACGACGTGATCGATCCCGTGGACACCAGACCGGTGCTGGTCCATGCCCTGAACTACTTGACCAGGAAAGACCCCCACCTACCCCCTAAAAAGCACGGCATCATGCCAATTTGAAAAGGGGCACGGCTGCACTGCTAGTCCCCTTGCGGTTTGCAGGAATCTGATGGACATTCTGATTATCGGAGACAATAAAATTGGCCTGGAAGGAACCCATGTGCAATGGAGTCAAGTACCTGATCAAATGCCCTCAGCTTTTCTCTTTTCCGCAGTTGTCGTCGTCCCCCAGCCTGATACCTTCGAACGGCAGAAATCTCTCATCGAAGTCCTGAATGGCGATTTGAGTGCGAGCGCCGCAGTCCGCACCCATGTGATTTGGATCATCAATTCATTTAGAATGCAAGTATCTTCTCCTTCTTGATCGAATTTATGAAGAAGGCGTCGGCGGGGAGGAAATTCTTGGATTCGCCTCGGAGTGTACTTATCTATCGGATGATGTGATTGTCCATTATCTCCATCACCTGTTGGATTCAATCTATTTCAGAGCGGAAGAGAACCGAGAGAAACTGCTACCCGTGTCAGACTTGGAAGATGTCATCCGATGCATTGAGATGGGGCACGGGGATTATGGGGGATCTGTCAGAAGTTTGTTGCCGAGGCTACCTTGCAGCTTATTCGACTGGCGGAATCTTGAACCCGAAACGGAGCTGAGTAGCCGTGCCTTGCAAGAGCTCGCCCTCAATTGCAAGGGATCTGGAGGATGACGATGAAGCGAATTCTGCAATTCATCGTGGCGATCATGATCCCTTTGGTCGCGTTCTGTCTAGCAAACCGGCGCCATTTGGAAATCGCCTGGGATTTCTCTGTCTATGAAATAAGAGTCCACCTTTCCTTTCTGCTTTATTCCACCCTTTTCCTCTGTGTGCTGTTTATCATCTTGTTTATTTCGATGAGGCGCAACAATGAAATCGTGCTTATTCTTTTGATAATAAAGTCTCGAGTGGTTGAAAATCCGTGGCTGCCATGGGCGCTGGCAGCCTTCCTCATTGGCTCCTTCCTACCCTATATGCACATGCGATATCGAATTTATTCTGAAAGTGCCTATCAACGTTCCGCTGTGAAGAGACTGGAAAGCGGAGATCTTCGTGGCGCGAGACTTCTCTGCGAGCGATACCTGGACCTGTATCCACAACGCAGGGCCGACGGGAGACTACCTGACCCGGTCTGTGTCCCCCTGCTCGACCTGTTCGGCAAGATGAGCCGCATCGACAGCTATCTGCGGGACCTGGAGAGTGAAGCAAGCGTCCTGGATGGGTTGCCCGTACCGATTGACTGGAACGCCAAAAGATATGGTCGATTTCTTTCCGACCGGTGGTCAGGGCGATGTGACCTGGATGCGTCGGATGCCAGTGTGGCACCGGTGGCGGTCAAGATTCCGGAAAAACTTTTTGAGTGGCTGGATATGGCAAGAAGCGGCTTCGAGGGTACCGGCCCGCCTCGAGGGAAAGAATCGCCTTGACGTCCCCTCCTTTCTGTGGGATCCGAATATTTTTTTCCCTGGAGGTCAAATTCAACCACTCCTTCTCCGGTATTTTTCATGAATGATCCGAGTTTGGTTTGTCACAAGGCTTATAGAAAGGGAGGATGAAGGATGGGCAGAGAAGGAAGGCAAAATGGCGGATTTCGAGCGGCCGTCATACGGGAAGTGCAGACCCCGCTCGGTTTTTTCGCTTTGATCGTGCTCGTAGCCGAAGCCATTCTTGGATTTCTGGCGAGCAAGGCGAGCGGCCTCGATTTCACCCTGCTCGTCGGAGGGATGATTTTCATCCTGCTGCTCCTGATTGTCACGGTGGCTTTCCTTGCTCACAAGAGCCCCGCAAGGCTTGGTTATGGAACCCCCTCCCTCCCGGCGGCAAAGACGATCCGTCACGATGTCTTCATTTCTTCCCCAATGGCCGGTTTCGAGGACGACATGAAGTACCGGCAGGATCGTCAGAACGTTCTGCGGATTCTGGACTCCCTGCGAAAGGAATGTAAGTTTACCTCTCTAGTCTATGCAGGTCGCGATGTGCGTTCCATGGAAGACTTCGATGCCGCAGATCTTTCGGTGAAAGACGATTTTCTGGCCCTCGAAGAGAGCAAGTATTTCGTACTCCTCTACCCGGAGAAAATGCTGTCGAGTGTACTCTTCGAGGCAGGAGCGGCCCTTGCCTTGAGAAAACCTTCCCTCTATTTCGTACGAGACCGCGACGACCTGCCCTTCCTGATGAAACAAGCGGAGATGGCCTTTCCCGTGGTCAAGATTTATGAATACTCCAGCGCGGATGACATTGTGAAATTAATCGAGAAACACGGGGAAAAGCTGTTTCCACCCGCCGAAAGCGGATAACGGAAAATTTTACACGTTTGGGGGCACGCTCCGCATTGATCTCTCTATCAAGAGGTTGCTTGAGGACATGTTTGTAAAGGAAGACCAGCGCATTCATTGCCTGGTTCTGGGCCGAGGGTGCCACATGGAGGTCCACGGCAAAACCTCAGAGGCAGACGAAGAATAGCGGCAGGGCCTAAACAATCGTTTCACCGGATCGCGTACCGCTCCCGGTGAACTCTTCGTTGGCTCCTTGGAAGAGAGCCCGGGATTGTTTTCTTGCCTATCCCGCTCATCAAGTCTGCTATTGACAGGCCCCGGCACTAAACGTATAGTATACGTATACGGAGGTGCCAAATGCGGAAGAAATTGACCATAACTATTGACGAAGAGGTCTACGAAGGGCTTCACAAAAGAATCGGCCCCCGCAAGATAAGCAAGTTCGTGGAAGACCTGGTCAGACCCCATGTTGTCCATCCGAATTTGGAGTCGGCGTACTCCGATATGGCAAAAGACAAGAAACGAGAGAAGGAAGCACTCGATTGGGCCGAAACCACGTTCAAGGACATCTCTCATGAAACGGCGTGAAGTTTGGTGGGTAAACTTCGACCCTTCGATTGGTGCCGAGATCAAGAAGAAGCGGCCCGCTGTCATCGTGAGCAATGACGCATCGAACAAATTCCTCAATCGAGTCCAGGTCGTCCCTCTGACCAGTAAAACGGAACGGCTCTATCCGAGTGAGGCTGCGGTTGCCTTCGAAGGAAAGAAAAGCAAGGCCATGGCCGATCAGTTAGCTACCGTGAGCAAGGAGAGGCTATTCCGTCGAGCAGGTGTTCTGTCCGTGGCGGACATGCATAAGGTTGAAGAAGCCATCAAGATCCAATTGGATATTCACTAGAAATTGGGCCCACAACCGTGTGAACCAGACGCTCGAATAGGCCGGTGGTTTTTGCGGAGTCTTTTGGCTCGCGTCGGTTACACGGGGCGTTCGTTGCGACCTGAAGTCGCAAGATCGGATATGATTACAGGAGGTTAAGTCACACTGGAAATCAGCCCCGCCTTTGGGGCCGGAGAACTGGGACGGCATGCGTGCCCGTCAACCTTCCTCGAACATGGCAGCAAGTTTCTCTCGACTGATTCTCAGATAATCCCTGTCCCTTGAAAAAACTTCCAGGGTAACGGTTCCGTCATAGCCGATTTTCTTGAGGGCCGTAACGATCTTCCGAAAATCGACCGTTCCCGCTCCTACGGGGAGATGATCATCCCCCCTGCCGGAATTATCGCTTGCGTGGATATGGGAAATGCGTTCACCAAACCGTCCGATGAACTCCAGGGGCTTTCTCTCCCCCTCGCTGCGAATATGTGCGTGCCCTGTATCGAGAGTCATTCTTAGGGTGGGAAATCGCCTAAAGATCTCCACGAAATCTTCCGGGTCCACCAGGGAATGCGTTCCCGGGAACATGTTTTCGATGCAGAGGACCACTCCAAGACGTTCGGCCCGTTCAACAATCGCCTCCAGGCTTTCCAATGCGAGTTTTCTTGCCTCGTCCATCACCACAACTCCCAGCCCACTGATGAAGCTTGGATGAAGGACCACTTTCATGGAGCCCAGATCGGCCGCTACCTCAAGGGACCGGAGCACTTCGCTCAAGGATGCCTGCCTGAGGCTCTCCGTGAGGTCGGCCGTGCTCACAAAGGTTGGAAGATGGCAGATGAGCCCCATCTTACGACGTTCCAGAGCACGCAGAAGCTCCCCTTGCTTCTTGCGAATCACCGCGTGATGCGCCTCCGGAGGGTCCATGCTCAGCTCAAGGTAGTCGAATCCGAGTTTTCCAATCTCGTCAAGCTCCATGAGAATCGGTCGAACAGGAAAATTCATCGCTCCGTAAAGCATGGTTCTAATCACCTCCGGTGAACTTGAGAACGACGGAAGGAGCGGCGGGGATCATCCGAACATCAAACGTAGGGAAGAGGCCAGATCTTCCAGTAGCTGCTCACCTTCCGCCAGATCCCTGCCAACCCTCCCGGTTCGATCAGGATAAAAAGGACAATCAAGAAGCCATGGACGATCAGTCGCGCGGGAGCCATGAAGATCGTCAGCTCGGGGTTTTTGGTGAGCTGGGCGAGCGTGCTGATCATGTTGGTGAGCGCCTCCGGGACCAGGACAATGAAGATTGAACCGAAAATGCTTCCCATCACGGTCCCCATGCCGCCAACGATCACCATGGCCAGGTATTCAATGGAAACATTGAGATGAAAGAAGTCCGGATAGACGTTCCTCAAATGAACGACCAGCAAAGCGCCGGCAACCCCCGCGTAAAAGGAGCTCACCACAAAGGCCAGGAGCTTGTATTTGAAAACGGGCACGCCCAGGGCTTCGGCCGAGATATCGTTGTCTCTCACGGCCGTGAGACACCGGCCATACTTGGAGCGCATGAGATTCTTGGCACCCCAGAGTAAAACGAACACGATCGGTAGGCAAATATAGTAGAAAGAAAGCCTAGAGGTGAGGGCGAGACCGAAAAGGGTTGGCGCCGCCACCACGCGACCCTGGGGTCCCCCGGAAAACCCGGTCCAATGAAAGTAGGTGTAGTCCGCAATAAACTGAAAGGCGATGGTTGCAACGGCCAGGTAGATCCCCTTAATTCGAAGAGAAGGAATCCCGATGATCAATCCCAGCCCCGCCGCCACGAAACCTGACACCGCGATGGCCATCCAGAAGGGCCAATTGTGAACCATGACCAGGAAGGAATAGGTATACCCCCCGACTCCAAGGAAAGCCGCATGGCCCAATGAAATCTGGCCCGTGTATCCCAGGAGGATGTTGAGCCCATGGGCACCGATGACGGCTATCAAAACCTGTGTCAAGAAAAAGACCTGATAGTCGTTCAGAAAAGGAGGGACGGCCAGAAGCCCCAGAACGAAAATGGTAAACCAGGTCTTCTGGTAGAGGGTCTTGAAAATGGCCTCGTCCTGAAGGTAGCTCTCCTTGATGTAGGGGGCATAGTATGCGCTGTAAAGCTCCGTCAACCTATGCTTCATGAAGCCCTCATATCTTCCAGCCGTACCCGGCTTTCCAGACTGGAGAACCGGCCGTCCATGTACCGGATTTCCACCTTCAGGTGATGGGTCGGCAGATCCGTAAAGAGGGCCTCGATCAGGTCCCCGTACCGTTCATGGATCACCCGCCTCCTGACCTTACGCGTGCGGGTCAACTCCTCGTCATCCGGGTGGAGTTCTTTGGGCAGCAGGGCAAAACGAACGAGCCGCATCTTGGAAGGCAGTCGCTTGTTGACTTTTTCAATCTCCTGGCGAATGAGCCCGTAGACCAGCGGGTTCTGGGAAAGATCCGTAAAGGTGGTGTAGGCGACATTCCGGTTCCTGGCCCAGTGGCCCACGTTTTCCATGTCAATGCTCACCAGGGCCACGATGAAATCCCTTTTGTCCCCCACGACCACGGCGTCCCGGATATAAGGACTGAACTTGAGCCTGTTCTCAAGGTCCTGAGGCGCGAAGCGGTTCCCGTCGTTGAGAAACATCAAATCCTTCTGCCTGTCCAGCACCACCAGATGCCCGGCCTCATCCCAGTACCCTGCATCCCCCGTCTTCAGCCATCCGTCCGCCAGGGTCTCCGCGGTTTCCACCGGGTTCTTGAAATACCCCTTCATGTTTCCCTCCCCCTGGATCCAGATCATCCCTTTGTCGTCGATTTGGATCCGGACCCCGGGTAGCGGCGGACCCACCGTTTCCGGTCGAATGTCTTCCGCACGCTGCACGGTGCAAAAGCAGCTACATTCGGTCATGCCGAACCCCTGGATCAGATTGAGTCCCAGGGCCGTGAAAAAGGTGAACACTTCCCTGCCCATGGCCGAGCCGCCGGTGAACGCCACCCTCACCCGGGCAAGGCCCGTGCGCTGTCGAAGGCCCCGGATGGTGGTGAAGAAAAGAAGATGGTGCAGCATCTCTTTGAAGAAGGGGAGCCTCATGGGTTTCCCTTCCAGCATGAGCTCGGCTTTTTCCAGGCCCAAGGACATCGCCAGGTTGTAAGCCTTTTTTTTCACAAAGGGGGCGTCCTCCATCCGGGCCATGATCGTGGAGCAGATGTCTTCCCACATGCGAGCCGACATGCCCAGGAAGGTGCACTGAAGGTGATTCATGTCCCGGCGGACGGCCAGCGGGTCGCTTGATTCCGGAAAATTGTAGCGGAAGCCTGCATCCACGAAACGCATGATGTTGAATTGCTCGCCGATCCAGGGGATGGGGAGAAAAGAGTATACTTCGTCGTCCAATCGGCTCGGATACACCTGCTCCCAGGAACCACCGATAAACAGGAAGTTGTGGTGGGTGAGCATGGACAGTTTGGGAAGCCCGGTGGTCCCGGACGTGGGAAGCATGACCACCGTATCCTCCGGATCTCCCTTTTCGAGAAAACTCCTTTCGAAAAGGTCGGGGTCCCTGAGCAGGGCCTCCCTGCCTGATGCGATCACCTCCTTGAAGGAGATCAGGAAAGGATACCTGTCGAAGTAGTCGCTCATGCCGCGGACATCCCATACAATGACCTTGCGGACCCGATCGGAGATGCGATCCCAGATGGCGATCATCTTATCGGCCTGCTCCTGATCCCCCGCGGCCACAAAGCGGGCCTCGCTGGCCGTGACCAGATAGGCCACTTCTTCGGTGAGCATATCCTGGTAGGCGCCCACGCAAATCCCCCTGGCTCCGACGGTCCCGAATTCGGCGATGACCCACTCCACACTGTTATCCCCAATAATCAGGACCTTATCCTCCGGCTCCAGGCCCAGCTCAACAAGACCCAGTGCGAAGGCTCGTACGTTGTCGTAGAACTCCGCCCAGCTCATGCGCTCCCAGATGCCGTAGCGCTTTTGCCGAAGGGCCAGAGCCTTTGGTCGTCTTTGTGCGTGATCCCGTATGCAAGATACCAGGGTTCGCATCAGGACGCTTCCTCTTGCCCCAGGTAGGCCTCGATGACTTCCGGATTCCGGCGCACCTCATCCGGCGTCCCCAGGGCGATCCGCCTGCCGAAGTTCAACACACACACCCGGTCTGAAAGGTTCATGACCGTAGAGAGATCGTGCTCGATCCATACGATGGTCGTCCCCAGGTCCCTGTGGATGTCCAGGAAAAAACTGGCCATGTCCTCCTTTTCCTCGATGTTCATGCCGGCCATGGGCTCATCGAGCAAGAGCACTCTGGGACTCATGGCCAGGGCCCGGGCCAGATCCACTCTCTTCTGGAGCCCGTGGGGCAGCACGGAAACGGGCTGCTCCCTCACATGGTTCAGATCCAGGAAATCGATCACCGTTTCTTCCAGGTCGCGGCGATGTTTGACCTCCTCACGCACCGACTTCCCGAAGTGGAAGAAGGCTCCCAAGAAGTTGCAGCGGATGTCCATGACCCTGCCCAGCTTGATGTTGTCCAGGACCGTCATGCCCGCGAAGAGTTCCACATGCTGGAAAGTCCGGCCCATGCGCAAGCGGGCGCGTTGGTGCGCTTTGAGGAAGGTTATTTCCTGATTCTCGAAAAAAATACGACCTGAGTGAGGTCGATACAGGCCGTTCATGCAATTGAGGAGGCTCGTCTTCCCTGCACCGTTGGGACCGATGATGGCCAGGATCTCACCCTGAAGGACCTCGAGGCTCACGTGGCTGAGGGCCGTGATTCCACCGAAGGAAAGGGAGACGTTTTCCGCTGTCAGGATCGGACCCTCCATCAGCCCAGCCACCTTTTTCTTCGCTTGTACCTTTTGGACTGACGGTAGTCCTTTTTCTGGCCCTTCCCGCCCGAACCCAGGTAGAATTCCTTGATGTCCTCGTTGCCTTCCAGTTCTTGCCGGCTCCCCTCAAATACCACCCGGCCGTTTTCCATGACATATCCTTTATGAGCCACCTTCATGGCCGCGGCCGCATTCTGTTCCACCAGGAACATGGATATCCCGTCTTCCTCGTTGATTCGCTTGATCACTTTGAACATGTCCCGAACCAGAATGGGGGCAAGCCCCAGCGAAGGTTCGTCCAGGAAGAACCTCCGAGGTTTCGTCATCAGGGCATTGCCGATGGAGAGCATCTGCTGTTCCCCTCCAGAGAGATACCCGGATTTTCCTTGCAGGCGATTGCCGAGGGCGGGGAAGAGATTGAAGACCCGTTGCATGTCCCGCGCAACGTTCCTGTCCCTGCGGGAGGAGGCCGCGCATTTGAGGTTTTCCACCACGTTGAGCTGCGGGAAGATGGTTCGCTCCTCTACGATATAGACGATCCCGAAACGGCGGGCGATCACCACCGGATTGAGGCGCGTCACTTCCACCCCGTCCATCTTGACCGAGCCTTCGAGCACCTGGCCGTCATAGATCTGTAAGATGCCGGAGAGCGTGCGCAAAAGCGTGGTCTTGCCCGCTCCGTTGGCGCCGAGAAGCGTTGTGATCTGGCCCTCCTCCAGCTTCACGGAGACCCCGTGGAGGACGGAAATCACATCCCGGTAAACCACGCGCAGGCCTTCCACCTCGATCATGACTCACACCCTCTCGATCAGCTCCTGCCCGAAGAGCCCCTGAGGTCGCACCATCAAAACGAGCAAAAGCACGATGTATGGGGCTATGGCCTGGAAACCCGGAAGCTCGAGCCAGGGCTCCAGATAAAAGGTGGTGGTGGTTTCCACTAGGCCGATGATCATCCCGCCAAGGATTGCCCCCGGAATGCTTTCCAGGCCACCCAGGAGGACCACGGGAATAGCCGCCAGCCCCACGACACCCATGTCATAGGAAACCGCGGACCCGTTTGCCACAACCAGGCCGCCAAGGGCCGCCACCATCCCGGAGATCCCCCAGGTCATGGTCAGGATGCGACGGGCGTTGATCCCCAGGACGATGGATTTCACCTGGCTGTCCGCCGTGGCCCGCATCAGGATGCCCATGGTCGAAAACTTGTGAAAGAGCAAAAGCGCGACCATGGCCGACGCTGCGATCAGGCCGTTCCACACCTGAGAGGAAATAAACAGGGCGCCGGCAAAATCCAGCGTCAGGTCCGGCACGGGCAACTCGATGGTTTCCGGGTTGGCTCCGAAAAATATGAGCATGCAGCCGATCAAAATGCTCGAAATGCCGATCGTTACCAGGGTGATGGACATGGGATTTCGGCCGATGAGCCGATCGATGATGAGCTTCTCCACCAGGCCTCCAAAAACAGCGGCCATGAGAAGAAAGCCTGGAATGCTCACCCATAGAGGCATTCCCAGGGATTGGAAGACAAAAAAGAAAATGGCCCCGAGGGTACAAAATTCTCCCACGGAAAAATTGAACACCTCCGATGACTTGTAGATAAGCACCAGGCTTACGGCGATCAGGGAATAGACGAGCCCCTGCAGGAGGCCTGACCCAAGGACTTGAACCAGATATTCCATGGAAATCTCGCTTCAACCCGGCAACTGATCGTTGGTTTCAGCAGAAGAGCCTGAGCCACCCTGGTTCCTGAGCCTCACTTGAGGTATTCGTAAATGTTCTCCCAATCGGTCATGGGAACCAGCGTCTTCTTGCTCCAGTCCGACCGCAGCATCCTTGCCCGGGAAAACTTGTGGGTGCTGTAATCGAGTTTTTTGCCCCCGAACATGCCCGAAAGATCCGTATCGATCTTCTCTATGGCATCCCTTGCATTCTCGCGAGTCAAGGGTTTCCCCTCTCGAATGACCTGCCTGGCAGCTTCGGCTGCGAGCTGGCCCATCACCCAGCTTTGCATGTAGAAAGTCCAGGCCTTGACGTCTCTCCCTTTCCTTTTGGCCATGTCCGTAACCATCTTCACGAACCGGTTGTCCAGCTCCGTCTCAACCGGATAACCGGTCACCACATAATGGTTGTCATACTCCTCACCCGCCAGGTAGAAGAAGAGGTTGGCCGCGGTCCAGTGAACACCGAAGGTGGGGACGTCGGGAAGGTATTTCTTCGCTTCCTTGAAGTAGCGGACGCCGATTTTGAGCGACCAGTTCCAGAAGAGCACATACTCCACCTTCTCTTTCCGGAACTTCAGGAAGCTCGGGGCAAAGGTCTGGGCCGTGGGCGAAAAGGGCTCCATCATCACGATTTCCACGCCAAACTTACTTGCGTATTTCTGGAGATCCTCCATGGGATCACGCCCCGTGGAATTGTCGAAGTAGTGAAACGCCACCCGGGGCGGCGTCTTTTTTTTGTGATTCAATTTGATATACTTGAGCACCATTCCCCACTGTTCTCCGTAGCCCGGCCCCGTAGCGAAAAAATAGGGAGCGTTTTCCTTGACCTTTTCATCGAAAATCAACGCGGACATGGATCCGGCGAGCACCGGGATCTTTTCTTCCTTGTTCACTTTCTCCGCAAGAGCCTTCAGGCAGGGGGTGCAGAACTGGGAATAGAAGAGAAATTCGTCCCTGGGCTCGGATTCGGCAAAACGGTTGAAGATACCGAGGGTTGTGGGCACATCGTAGCGGCCATCCTCCACGATGGCCACGAATTCCCGGCCGTCGATCCCACCGGTTTCGTTGATGTGGGTGGCCACATCGGTCAGCCCCAGTCCCGTCTCCGGGACGGACCCCAGAACCCCGCTCAGGGGCACGGTGTGGACCATCTTGACCGGTTTCTTTTCCGCTCCAAACGCGCTGGAGGTTTGAAAGATCACGCTGAGGACACAAACAACGACACAGCCGATCCACGCCGTTTTTCTCATGACTGCACCTCCGCAAACAGGATTTTAAGAACTCTTCTGCCCCTCGTTCAAAAACACGCAAGTTCAACTTAGAGAAGCCCCTTGCCCATGTCAAGGGAAATGGCAGGATCACACCCCTCCTTGAATCTCTTTCGTTTGTAAAAGGAACCCGTTTCTGATATGGAATCCTCTGACGGTCTTCTTGGCCCAAGGGCGGAGATCCCGGATCCGGGAACCACAGGAGAAGGTTCGATGACCGGGATAATCAGGAGGTGCTTCCAGTGTTGCAGGAAACCATGAGCAAAGAAGAAAGGCTGCAGGCGGCAGTTGCCCTGGATGCCGTGGACCGGCACCCGGTCTTTCCCATCCTCGTGACCGCAGGGCCGAGGTTGTGCGGCATCAAACAGGCGGAGGCATGGCGCGATCACAACGTGGCCCGGGAGGCGCTCCTTCGCTGCTTCCAGGAGTTCGGATACGATTACGGCTCCAAGCCGAACTACTACTGGCCCATGCTTCCGGGGAGGCTCACATCCGCTCCTGTGCGTAATCTTTTTCCGGGAAAACAGCTTGCCGAGGATGACCTTTATCAGATCGACGAAAAGGTCCTCTTCTCCAGAGAAGACTATGACAAGATCGCTTCCCTGGGATGGAACGCCTTCTGGGATGAACACTACGAAAAGATCAGTCGCAAGACCATGGAACAGTTCAAATTGACCCAGGCCATCAGCAACCAGCTGTATACAGAAGATACGAGGATCTGCGAGGAGCGGGGCATGCCCATTTTTCTGGGTGTGGCCGTGGACTCGGTTTTGATGGCCTTTTCCCTTTGCCGTACCCTGAACGAATTCACAAGGGATCTCTATGAAGTCCCGGACAAGGTGGAAAAGGCCATGGAGGCCTCCTGCGACGATCTCATTTCCAACGCCATCGACGTCTGTAAGAGCAACGGCAAGTACGTAGCATTCATCGTCCTGGAGAGAGGCTCCGGCTTTTATTACCGCCTGCCGATTTTCGAGCGCTTCGAATGGCCGTTCCTGCAGCGTTACGTGGACGCCTTCGTATCCGAGGGGATCACGCCGTGGCTTCACTTCGACACGGACTGGGGGATCAACCTCCCCTATCTAACCAAGCTTCCCGGCAAGACCTGCATCTGCGACCTGGACGGAACCACGGACATTTTCAGGGCAAAGGAACTCCTCAAGGGACACATGTGTATCAGCGGCGACGTGCCCGCAAGCCTGCTCTCCCTGGGAAGACCGGAGGAGGTGGAGGAGTACTGCAAAAAGCTGATCGATGAGGTGGGAGAAGGCGGCGGATTCATGTTGACCACGGGGTGTGAATGTCCCATCGATGTGAAGCGGGAAAACCTGAGGGCGATGGTGGAGACAGGGAGGACCTATCGGGGGAAGAAGAATCGCCTGCGGACTCCGAGGCCTGAAGCCACGAAAGCACAAGCACCCGAAGCGGTGGATTTACGAGGGGACATCGCCGAGGCACTGGCAAGCCTCCGCTTCCAAGAGGTTGTCCAAAAAGTGGACCTTGCCATTTCAGAAGGCATGGACCTCCTTTCGATCCTGAACGAGTGTCGTGCGGGTATGGACCGGGTGGGAGATCTTTACAGCAGCGGTGAGTATTTCCTCTCCGAGCTCATGATGTCGGCCAACCTGTTCAAACAGGTGATGGCCAAACTGGAACCCCTGTTGATGGAGAGCAAGGCCGTTACGTCCCTCGGCCCTGTGGTCATTGCCACGCCGAAGGGAGACATTCATGATATCGGGAAGAATATTTTGGCCACCATTTTAGGGGCAGGGGGGTTTGAAGTACACGATCTCGGTGTCGACGTAGCCCCGGAAGCTGTGGTGGACGCTGTGGCTAAGACGGATGCCCGTGTTCTGGCGATGTCAGCGCTGATCACGCCCACGTTTCAGTCCATGAAAAGAGTCGTGGATCTCCTGAAAGAAAAAAACCTGCGGAATGGCAGATTCGTGATCATCGGCGGCGGACCCACCACAACGGCGGTGCGGGATTATGTGGGAGCGGACGCATGGACGTTGGACCCCAAGGAAGGAATGAACTGGTGCAGGAACTTCGTTGAAAGCATAGGATAGGAAACGGGCGGTCGGATGGCACCCGAAATCTTAGGCAAACCCGTGCAAGGAGGGGGAAGCATGGAGGATTTTGAAACGATCAAAGTGGAAGAGTCAGGGGAGGTGATGACCGTTTCCCTGAATCGACCGAAGCTCAATCTTTTCAACGCAAAGATGATGGAGGAGCTGATTGAGGTGTGGCATTCTCTCAGGCACAATGTCTCTGCGAGGTTTGTGGTTCTTACTGCGGTGGGGGATCATTTCACGGCCGGCATAGACCTCAAAGAGTTGAACGGATCCAGGTTCACCCCGGAAGACGGCCGCAGGCAGCAGCTTTTAGGACATGAACTGATGCGGAGCCTGGAAAGCCTGGAACAGGTCACGGTGGCGGCTCTCCGCGGTGCCGTGGTCGGAGCAGGCATGGCCGTGGCCCAGGCTTGCGATTTCCGGATCATGGCGGAGGACAGTTACTACAGCGTTCCCGAGACCCTCATCGGAATTTACTACACGTGGGGTTGCACCCCGAGACTGGTGCGGATGGTGGGTGCTTCGAAGGCCATGGAGATCATCATGACCTGTGATCCCGTGCCGGCCCGCGAGGCCTATCGGCTGAATCTGGCGAACAAGGTGGTGCAAAATGATGCTCTCATGGAAGCCACCCATGAGTTTATCTCTAAAATTGCTTCCAGAGGACCCACGGCGATCAGAATCACCAAAAAGATCGCCCTGGGAGCCTCCATGGAAGGATTCGGAAATATGTTCGTGGTGGAACCCGAACTCATCCAGGGGGTCCTGTCCACGGGGGAGGCCGAGGAAGGGATGGGGGCCTTTCTCCAGAAGAGGCGACCCACATTCAAATAGATCGGGTCCTGTCAGCTCCCGCCTCGTGCCCGGAGGCCTCAGGGCCGGGAAAACATCGGAACCCCTTCGAGGAGGAGTTGGGAATCCACAAGAAAGCCTTGAACCTTGATCTCAAAAGATCTCGGATGGATGCCCGACCAAGTGTTTGACTATTCCTGCACGCTGGAATATCAGTATGCAATGAATCTACTTGCCAAATGAGGAGGAGGCTAATGGAGTTCGAATTCAAACCGGAGGAAACGAAAATCCTGGGGGAAGTGCGGGCTTTTATCAAGGCCGAAGCCACCCCCGACATGCTGGAAGAATCCCTGTCCATCGGATACTGTTACGGTGGCAAGCTGGGACGAGAATTCATCAAGAAGTTCGCGGCCAACGGCTGGCTGGTCCCAAGCTGGCCTGCCCAATATGGCGGTCTGGGCGCCTCGGCCGTGTTGACCTTTGCCATTCGAGATGAGATGGCCTACCACGGTGTCCCTTCGATTTTCGTTGCAGCCCACATGGCCGGCCCCACCATCATGCACGTGGGGTCCGACGAAATGAAGAAGGAGTGGTTGCTGCCCATCGCACGAGGGGAGGTGGAGTTCGCCCTGGGGTATACGGAGCCCCAGGCGGGGTCCGATCTTTCCAACGTGACCCTGAGGGCGGTGGACAAGGGCGATCACTTCCTGCTCAATGGGCAGAAGACTTTCAACACCCATTCCCACGTGGCCGACTACCACTGGCTGGCGTGCCGCACGGACCCGGATGTGAAGAAACACAGGGGCATGTCCATGATGATCGTGGATTTAAAAAGCCCCGGAATCACCATTCGACCCATGATCACCCTGGCCGGTTGGCAAACCAACGAAGTGTACTACGACGACGTGGTGGTACCCAAAAAGAACCTCGTAGGAGAAATGAACAAGGGATTCTATTACCTCATGGCGGCCCTGGACTTCGAAAGGATGTTTCCCGCAGGGGGCTACCGCAGGATTTTCGAGCAGGTGGTGGACCATGTGAAAAAGACCGTGGTGAACGGTCAGCCGCTGTCCAAAAACCCGCTGGTCCGGCAGAAGCTGGCCCAAATCGCCATTGAACTGGAGGCCGGCAAGATGCTTTATTACAGCCTCGCTCACATTCTGGACTCCGGTCAAATCCCCAATTACCAGGCCTCCATGCAAAAGGCCTTCGCAACGGAAACGGCGCAGCGCCTGACCCAGACCTGTATGGAGGTCCTTGGCCTGCACGGCCAGCTCAAGAGCGGTTCCAAGTGGGTGCCGCTGGCAGGAAGGGTTGAACACCAGCATCGGTGGAGTGTCGTGGAAAGCATCTATGCCGGCACCAATGAAATCCAGCGCAACATCATGGCCTTGCGGGGGCTGGGACTTCCCGCTGCGTGAAAAGGAGAAAGAACCATGGATTTTAATCTCAATGAAGAGCAACTCATGATCAAGGATGCGGCCCGCAAGTTCCTAGCGAAGGAATGCCCCAGCCAATTCGTGCGGGCCATGGCGGAAGACGAAAAAGGATACACCGATCAAATCTGGCAGGGCATGGCGGAGCTGGGCTGGATGAGCCTTCTGATCCCCGAAGAATACGGTGGCTTTGGCGGTAATTTCCTGGACCTGATGACCTTGATTGCGGAGATGGGATATGCGGCTCTCCCCGGACCGTTCTTTTCCTCGGTGGTCCTGGGCGGGTTGACGGTCATGGAGGCGGGAAGCGAAGTTCAGAAGAAGGAGATCCTGCCGGGCCTCGCCACAGGCGAGCGGATGCTAAGCCTGGCGTGGACCGAAACGGACGGTTCTTACGCCCCGGAGGCAGTCCGGTTGACTGCAGATCGAGAGGGCGAGGAGTACGTCCTTTCCGGAACCAAGCTTTTTGTGCCGGATGCCCACGTGGCCGACATCCTCATCACCGTTGCCCGGACCGGCGGGAAGCCCACGGACATCAGCCTCCTCCTGGTGGAAGCCAAGAGCCCGGGTCTTGCCATAGCTCCCCTGGTCACCATGGGGGGAGACAAGCAGTTCGAAGTGTCCTTCGATCGGGTCAAGGTTCCGCGCACCAATCTCCTGGGATCAAACAACGGGGGCTGGCCCGTGCTCCAGAAAATCCTTTTGATGGCCGCCGTGGCCAAGTCCGCGGAGATGATGGGCGGGACGGAGAGAATCATGGAGCTGGTCCTTCCCTGGACCAAGGAGAGGGTCCAGTTCGGTCGTCCGATCGGGTCCTTCCAGGCAATTCAGCATCACTGCGCCGACATGGTGATTTACAAGGACACCCTCACCTACATGGTCTACCAGGCCTCGTGGCGGATGACGGCAGGGTTACCCTTTGAAAAGGAAGCCTCCATGTGCAAGGCGTGGGTGAGCGACGCCTACCGCAAGTTCGTGGCCCTTGGACATCAGGTCCTGGGGGGACTGGGCTTCATGGAGGAGCACGACCTGGGGCTTTATTTCAAGCGGGCCAAGGCCGCAGAGCTGTTTTTCGGCGACCCGGATTTCCACCGGGAGCTCGTGGCCCGGCAGATGGGCCTCTAGTGTCAAATTGCAAAAATAATGCACCGAATTTTGGAACCCTTCTCAGTCATTCCGGCGAAAGCCGGAATCCAGTATTTTCAGTAGGTCCTGGATCACGGCGTGCGCCGGGATGACGGTGTTTGGAAATATCGATGACTTTTGTAATCACGCACTAGTTTTTTAAATCCTAATTTACTCAGGGAGGTATTCCATGTCACGAATCGAATACGTAGCCTGTCTGGATCAGCAGTACCAGAGCCAGGGATTTCCGCCCTACAAGTGGTCGGAATTTGACTCCAGTCCCTGGACGCCCTTCGACAAACCACTGGAGAAGAGCTCCATAGCCTTGATCAGTTCCGCCGGGATCTTCAGGGATGATCAGGAGCCCTTCGACCCCTGGGCGATAAATGATTTGAGTTTCCGCGAGATCCCTGTGGATACCCCTTTCGAGCGGCTCAAGCTGCGCCACAACTACTTCGATCACAGGGACGCGTTAAGGGACTTGAACTGTGTTTTCCCGGTCCACCGTCTCAAAGAGCTGGAGAAGAGCGGATTCATCGGCCGACTGGTTCCCAAGGCCATCACCTTTGGAATGGGCAGGCTTTACAAGCGAACGGCGCTGCAAAACGAGACCGTCCCCAGGATCGTGGAGCTGCTGAAGCAACAGGGAGCGGATGCCGCCCTTCTTGTGGCCGCCTGACCTCTCGATCATCAGTCGGTCGGACTGATCGCTCGCAGCGTGGAAGAGGGCGGCATTTCAACGGTCTACCTGGGATCTTGCAGGGACATGATGGCCCGGGTGAAGGCACCCAGGAGTGTGTTTGTGGATTTCCCCCTGGGCCGGCAGTGCGGAAAACCCAATGAGCCGGAGCTCCAGACACAAATTCTCAAGGATGCCCTGCATGTGCTTGTCACCGCCACCACGCCCGGAGAGATGGTGGATCTTCCCTATGAATGGCACGAGCCCTTCGACTGGGCCTGTTACCTTAGAGATACAGAGCAAATGCTCAACGAGGAAGGTTCCGAAAAACAGGAGTGGAACCCCAAAGGGTAGCGCATCCTTGGATGCATGATAAAAAAACGAGCCCCCTGTAAGAGGAGCAGCGGGGCGGCCGGGAAGGAAGCAAAAAGCGGTTCATGAGCGGACGACCCGGCCGTCCGCCAGCCCCGGCCCCGGATCATAACCAGAGTGGGGAGTGCTCGCTTCGTTTATACCCTCCAGCCTGCCGGATGTTACCCATCGGCAAAGAGTGTAAGATCGACGCTCCGGTTGTGGCCGAGATCGAGAGGGTTCGGTGGTGGATCGAGATTTTTTTGACTCCCTGCCCGCGGCGTTTACAGCCCGCACCGTGGGCCGTACCGAGGACAGGCGAACGGCCACAGGGCACCACCATGGGCTTCATCCTGGAGCACCCTGAGAACCTGCGGGCGACGCTCTGCGGTTATCCCGTTCTACGGAGGAGCCAATGGAGATCGAAACTTTGTACCGGGTAAGTTACAAAGGCCGCCTATTCCGCCTACGGGCAACGCCGGATCACTGCATCGGACCCGAACGTCTGAAATTCCAATAGATTTTCGTTTCTTGCCAAGGATCCAAACCCAAGATGATTTGAGAGTGACACGAAAATCTTGTCGCTGATCCAACTTATGATATCCCTCTTGTCCGAAATCGATGTTTCTTTGGACGGCATTTTCATGAAAGTCTTGTCTGCCGAAGGAACCCCTTAACCTCCCCCTTTAACAAAGGGGGATCGAGGGGGATTTTAAAAACATTCCTGAAATGCCCCCTGCCCCCCCTTTAAATAAAGAGGGGTGTTCGATGATTCTCGGGGAATCAGGCAAACCTGATTTTTCACTTTCAAATGCCAAGTTGAAAAATGAGGCACTTATCGATCAAAAATATTGCATTTGCTTTTATTCTGTACTGTTATGTTATGATATACTAAAATAAACCAGAGTTCTTTGTGCGGAATTTCAACCTCAGCTTACGAGAATATTCTGACCTGTTTCGTGCTCTTTTCGTATTTACTGGGAATTCAATGATACTTTCCCTATCGGAAAATCTGAGGGTCTTTTTGATTAATGCAAGAATCCTGGAAAAGAAAGGGATGGCGAAAAGAAAAGGATCATTTGGGAATTGTTGAACCCACCGGTTTTCAAGTATTCTGATGGTAATCGTAATAGAATCACGGGCTCCCAGGTTGATTCATTTGGCAAGCTATGTTGTCCGATTTACTTTTACTGATTTTCTGATGCCTGTCAGATCAAGTCTTAGTAACTGAAAGATGCGATCTTCGGCGACCGACAGACCACCCACGATTTTTCTTGACCCGAGAACCCCAACTTTCATATTTTGACAAAAGGAAAGCTTTCAATCGCTACCCATTTTGTGAGGCTCGTTAAGAGCCCTAGTAGAGCGTTCATAAAATAACGTTTCAATTGCTAGACTTTGACTTCCTCAAGCTTGTATTTCCATTTGAACACCACAGGGGCAGCATTTACCTCGTCGAGATATTTCTCGATCCTTTGTTTTAACTCTGTCTTGGACGTGACCCGCAGAGATCGGAGGAATGCTCGGGTCATTT
>Ga0209164_1000387_pt1 | contig 111329 bp, 59 predicted proteins | sample MTBNYHSulfiMetaG_FD_187458 | JGI IMG/M metagenome (GOLD analysis project Ga0209164, IMG submission 187458) | Enrichment culture microbial communities from rom New York Harbor, USA that are MTBE-degrading - MTBE-NYH (New York Harbor Sulfidogenic)... | ecosystem: Environmental > Aquatic > Marine...
TTCAACCAATCGATAAACCTGCGTTTATCATGGTCGTTCAATTTTGTTGCTTTTTCAAGTAAATCTGGTAGCATAGCGCAATTTTTTCTTAAAGATAATAAAAATTACAATACAATAGAACAGAGCCACCATAGACCATAGTTAATGTGGGTTTATAAACAAACAGTATATAGAGCTTTGAAGATGAGGGATCAAAGGGATCAAAGGGATCACCCTATCGCGTAATCCCTCCTCTATGTCAATAATAATCCTTAACACAACCTCTATGGTCTATGGTCCATGGTCTATAGTCTATGGTCTATGGTCTATGGTCTATAGTCTATGGTCTATGGTCTATAGTCTATGGTCTATAGTCCAATAAAGTACCGGCACCACCACCAGTGTAAGAAATGTTGAAACCAGCAGTCCCCCGATTATGGTCCAGCCCATGGGAGCCCATAAAGTGCCCCCCTGTAGCGTGAGAGGTAAAAGACCACCAATTGTTGTTAATGTAGTAAGAATGATAGGGGTGAACCTTGTTTCTCCAGATTCAATAATTGCTTCATTTAAAGGCTTTCCTTCTTTCCTCAGATTATTGGTATAATCCACAAGAAGAATGGAATTGTTGACAACGATCCCTATGAGGCTTATCAAGCCTATAAATGCCGTGAATGAAAAACTGTTCCCGGTAAGAAGGAGCGCCAGTGTGGAACCAATACCGGCAAGGGGGATAGCAGAAAACACGATGAGGGTTTGTCGGAATGACCGAAATTGCAAGACCAGTACCGCTAAAATAGCTATAAAAGCTATAAGAGCAGCTTTTCTCATACCTCCGAAGCTTTCCTGCCTGCTTTCCAGTTCTCCTGTAAATTTATAGAAATAACCCTTTGGCCAGTCATAATTATCAAGTAAAGGTTTCATCCGGGCAACCACATCATCAAGGTAATAATCTTTCATTATGTCGGCAGTAATGGTCGCATCCCTGCTCAGGTTATAACGTGATATCTGTCCCGGAGTTTCCCTGAATTCCATTCCAGCAATATGATTTAGCGGTATCATTGAGCCGGTAAGGGAAGGAACATAAATTTTTCCCAGGTCCCTGAAAGTAACTTTGCCTTCATTTGCCAACCGCATAACAATATTATATTCCTTCCCATCGATATCATGAAATTTTGATACTGGCAGACCGGCAATTGCCATTCTGATGGTTTTGTCGATCTGGTGAACAGGAATCCCATAGATCCCTGCTTTATCACGATTTATCTTAAACCAGATGTCAGTTGAAACTTTCGCTGAATGATTTTCAATGTTCACTACTCCAGGTATATTGTTAAGCCATGATTCCACTTCGAGAGATATTCTTTTCAGCTCTTCCAGGTTGTCGCCAGAAATTTTCAATGTTAACGGAGCTTCAACAGGAGCACCTTGTTCAAATTCTTTGATATATATCTTAGCGCCAGGGTATTGTCTGAAATGAATGCGTAAACGGTTTACCAAATCATCAAAACCCTTCACATCATAATTTTTGAGCTGAACAAATATCTCTCCATAATTTTTTTCATGCTGCCGTGGGAAAATATTATAATATATCCTTGGATTACCATGACCTGTGTTTGAAGCATAAACCTGCACGGCAGGTATTGTATCAAGAACAGATTCCACATAACGCACTACTTCAGCAGTTTTTTCAATCTCAGATCCTTCCGGAAGGTTTATTCTTACGAGAAACTGTGGTTTTTCAGCTTTCGGGAAAAAGCTCATTCCCACTTCAGTAAAAAGGAAAACTGAAATGCCAAATGCTACCAGTGAAATAATAATTATCAGCCAGGGTTTTTTAAGAGCATAAATGAGAGTTTTATGATAAGGTCCTTTGATGATGGTTTTTAACAACAAGGGAATCCCTTTTAGCTTTGTATGTTTATCTCCCTGGTCAACCGTTGTCGTGAAAAACCTGCTTGCCAGGAATGGAGTAAGCGAAAGAGCAATAAACAAGGATGCAAGCAGTGTAAAATTCACAGTAACGGGAAGACTTTTAATAAAAGCGCCTGATTTATCCGGCATCATAATAATAGGGATGAATGCAAGCATAGTAGTAAGAGTGGCCGTCACCACAGGCCAGCCTATCTGGGAACTTGCTTTTACCGAAGCTTCCTGTTTATCATATCCAAGTGAAAGAAATCTTTCAATGTTCTCTGTAACTACAATAGAATTATCCACTAAAAGTCCAAGAGCAATAACCAGTGCTGCAACAGATATTTGCTGAAGGCCATAACCACTGAGATCAACCCAGCCAAGGCCAATCACAATAGACATTGGTATAGCCAGGATAACAAGGACAGAAGCTCTCCAACCCAGGCTCAGGAAAATAATAAGCCCTACAAGTAACATTCCCTGTAACAGGTTTATAAAAAATCCGTTGATGCGTTTATCTACTTCCTTTGTCTGGTCAAAAACTGTAACTAATGAAATCCCGGGTTCAAGATCATTTTTAAAATTATTAATGATTGGACTGATATTATTAAAGATATGAAAAATATTAAGGTTCTCTTTTTGCTTTACAGTAATAAAAACTGCCGGATTCCCGTTTACCCCTGCGATATATGCTTTATCCTCATACTGAAAGTCAACAGTGGCAACATCTTTTAAATATATAATGTTCCCCTTGTAAGATGATACAACAACATTACGTATCTCCTCCAGGTTTTTAAACGAACCACTTGTTTTCACGTTAAAACTTCTTCCATCAGGTCTGAGCTCTCCACCGGGAATGTTAGCATTATTGCTGATTATGGCCTGTTCAATTCTTTCCGGAGAAATTCCCATAGCAGCCATTTTCTCCATATCTAAGGAAATCCTTACTTCTTCCTTCTGATCAGCTATAATTTCCACAAGCCGTACTCCCTGTACCCGTTCCAATTGTTTTTTCAGGTATTCAGCGCTTTCCTTCAGTGCCCGGTAGTCGGCATTCTCCGATGCAAGAGCCAGTTGAAGCATCACAACATCAGTACTTGACCATTTAAAAACATTGAGACTATATATCTCATCAGGCAGATTCCCCCGGATACTGTTTACCTGCTGCGTTACTTCATTGAACTTGTCAACAGGATCTGTGTTGAAGTTGAATTCCACGGCAATACTTACAATTCCATCACGAATACCTACATTTATCCTTTTAATTTCTTCCAGTTCATTTATCGCTTCCTCTATGGGAACAGCAATAAGTTCTTCCAGATCTGCCGTGTTACCTCCGGGATAAATAACGATTACACTTGCCCCTGGAAGATCTAAAGGAGGATCTTCTGTCCGTGGCATATTTATCATAGAATTAATACCCATTATAACTAGCAGAATAAAAATCATCACAGTAAACTGATGATTCTCTACAGATAATTTTGGAAGATTCATTTTAAGCTATTTATAAACCAGGAACTGTAATTCCCGGGCCGGTTCTTACAGGCGTATTATTTTTCAGGTATGATGCTCCTTCGGTAACAACAACTTCACCTTCAGTTAAACCTGATTCTATATATATTCCTTCATCAGTCATTGCTCTGACTTCTATTTCGCGTCTGTATGCAGTATCATCTTTAACTACATATATATATGCAGTTTTTCCTGAAGCTTCCACAAGTGAAACATATGGAACCATTGGAAAATTATGCACTTCAGGGAAAATGGTTGCCGAACCTATGAGTCCTGTGACAAGACGTTCCGGCAAATCAATAAGTTTGAGCTCTGCATCATATGTGCCGCTTAAAAGATTTGCAGCTTCTGATATTTCTGAAACAACAGCCCTGAATTCCTTCCCGGAGTATGCATCAAAACAGACAGATGCACTGTCGTCCCTGGTAATCTGTACAATATCACGGTCGGAAAGACTGACCCTGAGAACCCAATCAGCTTCTGTGGAAGCAAAAACAAAAACAGGATGACCGGGAGCAATGATCTCATTTACTTCTTTCAGTTTCTTTAGTGTTTTACCATTACCCGGAGCAGTGATCCTGGAATAATCATAATTGAAAGCGGCTATTTTAAGATTTGCTAAAGCTAATTCAAGTGCAGTCTTTGCATCCTGCAGATTTTCAAGTGTTGCTATACTATCTGCATAAAGAGACTCTATTCTCCTGTAGTCCCGGGAAGCTTTTTCGTACCCCAGCCTTGCCTGTTTTTCCCTCGAGCTGATCTCAGTGAGGTCCAGTTCTGCAAGCACCTGTCCTTTATGTACAACACTGCCTTCCACCACATTGATCTTCCTGAGCACCCCGCCTGTCATGAAACTGAGATTTGACTGGGTTTGTGACGAGAGGACGCCGCTTGCATTTATCTGTAACTGCATGGGCATGGATTTCACTTCAGTAAACCTGATAATTATAGGTTCAGCTGAAGGAGCCTCGGAAGGTTTCTGCCTGCATGAAGATAATAGTGAAACCGGGATAAAAAACAAGATCAGGATGTTATGGGAAAAATTGTTCATGGTTCTATAATATATTTTATAAGGTTATTTAACTTTTTAAAGATTAATGATCCCACTCCAAATAGTAAGAAATTTTATACTTCTTATGATTACCCCCCCCATCCCCCTAAAAGGGGGAGACTTTATAAATCAGCAACCTGAAAAAATTTCCCCATTTTTAAAGGGAAATGATTTTTCGAACTAAACTCATTATTTGTTCAATTAAATTCAAAAAATGCTGCAACTTTTTCAAATTCAGTCCATGCACTCAGGTATTCATATCTTGCCAATGCAAGTCCTGTTTCTGCATTGGTTTTATTTGTTCTTGCATCAATAAACTCAATCAACGTTGCTTGTCCCTGCCTGTATTTCTTCTCTACCATCCTGAATGCTTCCTCTAAGGCAAGATATTCACTTTCTGCGGCAGGAATTTTTTTTGTCGCAGCCTGAAGGGCATGATATGATGTTAACACTTCGAGTTTAATAAGATTCTCCGTTTCCTGTAATTGCTTTTCAAGTATACTGAGATTATACTGCGCCTTCCGGATTTCAGACTTCCTTATGTTACCATTAAAGATATCCCATCGTAATAATAGTGAGGCCATTGCAAAATCGTCTTCAGAAGTGAACCTGTACTTTGTCCCCTGATAACCATAATCGATCACTGTCATAAGTTCCGGTAAATAATCAGCTTTTTGAAGTTTAAGATGATTTTCCCCTGCATTATAGTATGATTCGAGCATAGAGATTTCCTCTCTTGCACTAAGTGCATGTATTACAGCATTTTCATGATCAACGCTCATGATCATTTCACCTGGTTCCTCAATTTCTATTTCTGACTGGAGTTCACGGTTAAGCAGGAAGTTAAAATATGCGGCAGCAGAAATCACTGCCCTGTCAGCTTCAGCTATTTGCTGTATTAGCTTACTATATTCCGCCTCGGAACGATAAACAGCATCCCGGGTTAATTTATCATTTTCATACAAACCCCTGGTGACACGGATATTTTCTTCCAGCAATAATTTAGTATTACATAAAATATCATTTATCTTAATGGCTTTCATGTAATTATAATAAGATTTCTTAATGTCAGCTACTAATGCCCTTCTGTACGTTTCCATATTGGCTTTCTCTCCCTCTGCCAGGTTTTCTTTTATTTTCCGGTTGTAAATAATATCAGTATTTATAACAGGCTGAACAAGCCTTATCTTTGATTCATGTTCCTCAGGGCGCAGAAATGAGAATTCCTGGTTGTTGATCTCGGAAAATAAGTTACTCATTGTAAGCTGATTGAGAGTTGAATACACCGGGTTGAGCATATCTCCCACAGGAAATTCTATAATTCTTCCTCCCTCCGCCAGTGAATACCTGGCATTGAAACTAATATCAGGGAAAAATAGTCCTTTTGCCGCATCCAGTTCAAGCAGACTTTGATAGTAATTTTCAAGCTTCATTTTCAGACTCAGGTTGTTATCAATTCCTTCCCTGATATATTTGTCCAATGCATTGTTTTGTGAATACATTATGAAAGTAAAGGGAAAAAGAAGAAGAACAATGCATGCTGACATCCTGAACCTGTATTTTTTCAATTTCCGCATTTTAACTATTTTTCTCACCTGGCTAATAATTAATGAGTGTATTTGTCATAAAATATCCTGGCAGGATTTTTACGGATCATTTGTTAGCTATTCCATACATTAAAAGAGAAAAATTTGTCTCCAGGACTGATTCTTCTGTTACATTGAATATCTGGTACAGATCTTTTTTGTTTTGCTGCACGATAAGTATCCCGAGCATTTGTGACCAAAGAGCAGATGCTGTTTCAACAATTCCCAGTCCTTTCCGCAATGAACCTTCATCCACTCCCTGTTTAACAAGATTAATCAATGTGGCAAAAGGAGATTGTTCCCGGAAATAATTTTCAATTCTGTTTTTTTCAATATTCATCATTTGAAGGTCTTTACTCTGAAATAATATAAACAGGTTAAAATAATTTGTATGTTCCCTGGAAAAGCCTATAAACGCCCATCCTACCCTGCGCAGGTTCTCAAGAGCATTAAGAGAATGGTCAATTGTCTTATCCATGATATGCTTTAACAGGTTGGCTCCCCTGAGTGAAACTTCCCATTGCAGCTCTTCTTTACTTTTAAAGTAAAGATATAGTGTCCCTTTACTTAACTCAGCTTCAGTTGCAATATCATCCATTGTTGTTTCTGCAAAACCTTTCCGGGCAAAGAGATATTCAGCAGCATCGATGATATCTTTTTGTCTTTGAAGCCTTTCCCTTTCTTTACGTTCAGGTATTCCCATAATAATGTAGTTTATTAACTGACTTATAGTCATATTTTATGTAAATGTACAATTTTTTTATATTAGTTTTCAGAAGAAGAATTATTTTAAACAATTTTGCGGTATTATTTTGTAATTTTAATCCGCACAGTTGGTTATTATGATATCGATGAACAGAGACCTTGACAATATATTTAATTTAATTAAAGTTTCGCATTTACATATAAATATAATTTGCAGTTTATTATTTATATAATATTGTTAGGTGTGACAATTATCAGTAACACCCCGAAGGGGCAATTTAATTCAGCCCAGGGTAGCGCCCTGGGTAACCAGGATATCCTCGAAATACCACCACACGTCCGCCGACGGCGGACGTGTGGTGGATCGTTCAAAACGGAATTCTTTTACCCAGGGCGATGCCCTGGGCTGAATTATAACAGGCTTTCAGCCTGTGGGCTTACATCATTATTCAAATACTATTTATTATTTTTCACACTGACTTTTGAAAGTTATATTTGTGTATAATTTCAATAAATTAACTTAATACCATTATGATATTAAATCAGCTTATTTTAAAAAATCGCAGTTATCGCCGATTCCGGGAAGATATCCGCATTAACAGGGAAGATCTTCTTGATATGATCAATGCTGCCAGGTTGTCGGCATCAGCCCGTAATATGCAACCGCTTAAATATATCATTTCGAATGATCCCGTGAAAAATGGCCGGATTTTTTCCTGCCTGGCATGGGCAGGGTATCTGCAGGACTGGGATGGGCCGGAGGAAGGAGAAAGGCCTTCAGCTTATATAATAATGCTGCATGATAAGGATCTTGCAGAAAAATACTTTTGTGATGATGGTATTGCAGCCCAAAGTATACTTCTTACAGCGGTGGAAAAAGGATTTGGAGGATGTATTATCGGATCGGTTAAAAAAACAAAGTTATCGGAAATACTATCCCTGCCGGATAACTTAGATATCCTGTATGTAATAGCACTTGGCAAACCTGCAGAAACAGTGGTAATTGAGGATGTAAAAAACAACGATATCCGCTACTGGAGAGATGCCAGCCAGGTACATCATGTACCAAAGAGGGGTTTAAATGAAATTCTGGTAAAGGAATTTTAACAGGAATGGAAATTTATATCGAACGCAAGTTTAATGAGGTTGTCTCATAAATGTTTTTTTACCACAAAGGACACAAAGTATACACAAAGGACACGAAGTATATATTCTTGATATACAATACTTTGCGTATTTTGTGTTGTCCTTTCCGCGAGCGCTAAAGCTACTCTGCGGAGGCGCTGTGTGCTTTGTGGTTAAATATATATTGACTTATGAGACAGCCCCGAAATTTTTAGAATCAACCCGCACAAGCAGTTTAAATAAGTTTTTTAAAAGTCTCACTTAAAATATATAGTCATGAAAAGAATTTCAATAATGTTTGTTTTATCTGTTTCCATAACTTTACTTTATTCCCAGGATGCCGATACCGTTTCAAACTGGAAGAAAGGGGGTATTGCAACTCTTAATTTTTCTCAGGTCAGTTTTTCCAAATACTGGGCAGCGGGAGGGGAAAATTCTCTTTCCGGTGGTGCAATGCTGAATATTTTTGCAAATTATGAAAAAGATAACCTTAGCTGGGCAAATTCAATTGATTTTGGATACGGGTTAATTAAACAGGGGGATATTACCAAAAAAAGTAACGACCGTATTGAATTAAATTCGCAATTTGGAAGAAAAGCAACTGAAAAATTGTTTTATAGCGGAATGATGAATTTCAGGACTCAGTTCGCTCCCGGTTATAATTACCCGAATGATTCCGTGGTTATTTCAAGGGCTTTTTCACCGGCATATCTTACTACTTCCTTAGGTATTGAATACAAACCTTCAGACAAGTTTAACCTATTTATATCTCCCCTGACAGGTAAGTTCACAATCGTTAGCGATGATCTGTTGTCGGCAGAGGGTGCTTTCGGAGTTGACCCGGGAAAAAAATTCCGTGCTGAACTTGGAGGATTCCTGAAAGTGATGTACAAAACCCCTGTAGTTACTAATGTCGATCTTCTGACAAAAGCCGATTTCTTCTCAAATTACCTCAAAAATCCCCAGAATATTGATGTAAACATGGAAGTGCTTTTAAGTATGAAGATCAATGAGTATCTCTCGGCAACCATCAATGTTCTTATGATTTATGATGATGATGTGAAGTTTTCCATCGATACAACCGGAGATGGTATCCCTGATAAAAAGAGTCCGAAAACTCAACTTAAAGAAGTATTCGGACTTGGATTTTCATATAAATTTTAACTCAGAGCTCCGCCTCCCCTTCCATGACCATTTTATACTTTGCTGACAGGTGAGCAAGCATTTTACTGATCAATCCGAAAGCTTTTTCTGTTTCCGGGTTGATTTGTTTTTTTGAGAGTCTTAACAGGAGAAGTCCGTACAAACCTTCAAGGCAGGTTTCAATTTCATGTTTCCCTGTATTTCCTGCTTTTTCTTTCAGCTCCATTATTCCTGGCCGGGCTTTTTGATATAAACTTTGGTAAATTTTTTCATCAGGATCTGACAAAGCCCTTATATGCAAATCGTTAAGTTCATCCATGATAGTAGTTAACAGTGGGCTGTGCCCTTTATACTGTAGTTTCTTATCCTTCATGATATTGGCAAGGGAATTATACCATTCCCTCATATCCCTCCTGTCGTTATAGGTAAGCTGATACCTGGAAATGACATGCTTTTCAATTTCTTCTATATTGAAATTCATGCTGCGTATAATATCTTCCACCTGAAACATGTATATCAGGTATTCAGCAATATTTGACTTTTTTTTCTCCTGAGAAATAAACATTTCAATAATCACTGAGTTTATCAATAATTCTTCTGTCTTTTTTTGTTGGTCTGCCGCTACCTTTGTCTCTTTTAATGAAAAATGTGTCCTGGGCCTGAAGTTTATTCAGTTCCTCCTGTGGTGTGATATCTTCCATATACTCGGGGACCAGTTTAGCAGGTAACCTGCTTTTCGGTATGGCAATAATTTTAAAGGAATATACAACAGGTAGTTTATTAATCCGGATAATTTCTCCCGGTCTGATGGTTCTGGATGGTTTAACCGGGATATTGCCAATCATAACCCTACCTTTTTTGCAGGCTTCCATAGCTAATGTTCTGGTTTTGAAGAGTCTCAGACTCCAGAGCAATTTGTCCATCCTTGGAGATTTATCATCAGTCATAACTCAGCATTTTCTGCAAAGTTAATCTTTCACCTCCAATTTGAAACCTGTGCGGGGGATATTCACAATAGCAACGGATGTATCTGAACTCAGGAATTTGCGTAATTTGGCAATATACACATCCATACTTCTTCCCATAAAATAATCATCATTCCCCCAGATATTCTTCAGGGCAACTTCCCGCTTAACTATCTGATTCTTGTTGATACATAAAAGTCTCAGCACCTCTGCTTCTTTCTTTGTGAGTCTTCTTTCTGTACCCGACCCTGATTTGAGTATGTAATTGGAATAATCGAAAGTGAAGGATCCGAAATGAATAACAACGGGAAGGTCATTTCTCAAAAAAGAATATTTGGATCTTCTTAGTATGGCTTCAATACGCAACCTTAGTTCTTCAGTACTGAAAGGTTTTGTAATATAATCGTCAGCACCGGTCTTTAATCCCCTTATTCTATCCTTTTCCATGGTTTTGGCGGTAAGGAAAATAACCGGGATTTCAGAATTCCGCTTTTTTATTTCTTCAGCAAGGCTGAATCCGTCTTTATACGGGAGCATCACATCAAGTATACAGAGATCGTATAAACCGTTCTTAAAGAATTCCATTCCTGCAATACCATCAGTTGCAAGAGTAACTGAATATTCATTCATTTCCAGGAAATCAGTGAGAACGATACCCAGATTTGTATCATCTTCTACCAGGAGTATTCTTGCCTTATTCGTTTTCATGATTTTCTTGTTTAACTTACCGGTAGGTAAACATCAAATCTCGTACCCTTTTCAGGTTCACTTTCTACCTTAACATATCCTTTATGGGCTTCAACCATAGTTTTAACATAATAAAGGCCTATGCCAAAACCTTTTACATTATGTACATTTCCCGTAGGCACCCTGTAAAATTTTTCAAAAATATGTTTAAGGTTCTCTTTATGAATACCTATTCCATTATCTTCAACACTGAAAGTAAAGAAATTGTTCTCGTTTTTACTGCTGATTTTTATATGAGGTTCTCCATGAGTATACTTAATAGCATTGTTAATCAGATTAATAACTACATTTGAAATATGGATGGGATCAACATAAATATTTGAAATTTCAGCATTTAATTCATAGATTATTTTCACCTGTCTTTCGCAATGTTCCAGACAAAGATTATCCACATTGGATTTAATAAGATCATGCATATTTACAGGTCTCCGCTCAATATCATGTTTTCCGTTATCCATCAATGCCAGTTGAAGCACCCTGTCGACCTGAGATCGCATTCTCCTGTTTTCTTCATAAATAATACCTGCATATTTTTTTATCCTGTCTTCTGCAATTTCCTGTTTTGCATTCATTAACACTTCTGATGCCAGGGAAATTGTTGAGATCGGGGTTTTAAACTCATGAGTGATGTTGTTTATAAAATCATCCCGTATCTCAGATATTTTCTTCTGCCTGATAATGCTTACTATAGTGAAGTAAAACGTTAATGTCATCAGGAGAAGGAAGATTGCGGAGGAGATCAGCCATGCCGACATTTCCAGCAAAATTTTTGAACGCTCGAAAGGGAAATATACGGCAAGATAGAGATATTCCCTCTTCCATAAGGGGCGCAAACAAGCTTTGTGGATCTTTACTTTTTTCAGATCCGGTAATTTCTTATCTGAAGAATAAAGAATGGAATCATTAGAGGATTTTACTATTGCAAAGAAATAATTATCATGCAGGTTATGATATTCCACATATTTTTGGATAGTCTGACGAAGAAAAACAGTGTCCAGCACATCGAAAATAGTTACTTTTTCATTTTCAGAATTAACTGACGACCTGGATTTTTCAATATTATCCCTGTAAGTTTTAAGTTCCGACCGTATTTCTTCGAATGCCAGGTCAACACGGTGAGTGTGATGCTTTTCAGTAAGATTTATGGCACGTGTTACCCAGAATGTTTGTGTTACAATTAATCCTATAAGTGAAAATGCGGAAAATAAAATAATTAGCCGGATAGACTTCCTGGTCATTTTTTATTGCAAAGGTAAGAAAGTAATTCGTTTATCATGAAGATATTAACAATACATTAACAAATGTGAATCCATCCTTCTTTTCTTGCCACATTATAATTTTTTCCTAAATTTACTTTTTACTCTGCAATACATGCAACCATTTTTATTATCTCATTGTCTTGCTGTCAGTACCGTAATATGTGGAATGAAGAAGAAATAATCGGCCGGTGCCTGAAAAACGATCGTAAAGCACAACAATTGTTATATGAAAGATATTCACCGGGATTGCTGGGTATGTGCATTCGTTTTACAGGTAACAGGATTGAGGCTGAAGATGTATTACAGGAAGCTTTCGTGAAGATCTTTACTAACCTTGACCACTATCGCGGTACAAGTTCATTGGCAGCATGGATGCGTAAAATTGTGATCAACACTGCTATCACTCTGTATCACCGGCACAAAAAACATAAAAACCAATATGATATAGATGATATGAAGGACAAGACTCCGGGTAACTGTAATATCAGTGATCTGGAATTTACGCGTGAAGAAATGATGAAAGTCATTACTGCTCTTCCCCCCGGGTACAGGATGGTGTTTAACCTTTATGCACTGGAAGGTTACAAGCATAAAGAAATAGCAAAGGAAATGGGCATTGATATAAACACCTCAAAATCGCAGTATTCGAGGGCAAAGAAGATTATTCAGTGCAGGTTGTTGAGGATGAAAGGAGTGAGTGGATGAGTGGTTGAGTGGTTGAGTGGTTGAGTGGTTGAGTGGTTGAGTGGATGAGTGGTGAGTGGTGAGGGATGAGTGAATGAGAGGTTGAGAGTATGAGAGTGAGTTCCTTTGTGTCCTTTGTGATTAATCCTTTCCGCGGGCGCCGACCGCGTGTCGCCATAGCTTTAGCGGTGGCACAAGCTACCCTGCGGAGGCGCCGCGTCCTTCGTGGTTAAAATACTTTGCAATTAAACAAAAATGTCCCGACATAAAAACATAGAAGATCTTTTCAGGCAGGAGTTTTCCGGGCTTGAGCTTCAACCTTCCCAAAAGGTCTGGAAGAAGGTCAGCTCACGTCTTGCATGGAATTCTTTTATGCATTTCAATCCATTTTCATTTAATATTTATTATGCCGTGCTAATGGCATTTGCAGGAGCTTTAGGTGTTCTGTTACTTACCACAGAAAAAAGTGAACCCGGAGAATCAACTATCAGTCCTGTGATACCTGAAGTCCAACATTCCATTATTGAACAGCCCGTTGAAAAAACTGATAAATCAACCTATACTGCTGAGAAAGCCCCGGTAACTTCATCTCCGACAATTATTCTTCCCGACACACCGATAAAAGACCAAGATACAAAGACAGAAGCCCTGTCTGTATTGAATATAACAAAAACAGATCCTCAGGTTACTGAACAGGATATCGCAAAAGATATTGTTTCAGAACCGTATAGTCCGTCTTCAAATCCTCATGCCTGGTTTGACATGTCAGTGCAAGCAGGTTGTGCTCCCCTGCAGGTACAGTTTAAAAATTTTTCCGGGAATGCCCTGCAATATAGCTGGAGTTTCGGAGATGGGGGTATTTCAGATGAAAAAGACCCGGTGTATATTTTTGATGAGCCTGGATTATATTTTATCACGATGACAGCGACCGGGAGCAACAATACCCTTTGCACTTATACTGATTCTGTGCGTGTATTTTCATTGCCTGAAGTGAGGTTTGAGATGGATGTCCCGGAAAAAGCAGCAGCAGGTGAGCCTGTATATTTTTACAATTTTACACGTGATGCTGCAGATTATAGCTGGAATTTCGGGGACGGGAATACTTCAGGCTTGAAAGATCCCTCTCATTCATATATGGGTGAGGGATTATATAATGTAACATTAGTGGCAGTAACAACTGAAGGTTGCAGGGATTCCATGACGATAAAAGATGTGTTGAAAGCCGATCAGCCGGAAATAAAATTCCCGACAGCATTCAGTCCGAATATGTCAGGTTCTGTCGGTGGAAATTATACAGGCCTGGAGAGTAACAATGATGTCTTTCATCCGTATAGAAGTGAAAACCCTGTTGAATATCTGTTACGGATATTTAATCGTAACGGGCACCTTATCTTTGAGACCAATGATATTAATATAGGATGGGATGGCTACTACCGTGAGGAACTGCAACCCCCCGGGGTTTATGTATGGAAGGTGCGTGCCAGGTTTGCTGATGGCAGGACAGTGGTTAAGGCGGGGGATGTGACGTTGTTGTGGAGGAAGATGTAGGGATTTGTTAAAATTTTCATTATCAACGCAATATATATATTACGTACTATTATTTTGATAAATTACGCTAAAAGAAACAACTGAACAAAATATAAAAAAGATATGAAAATCCTCTCTGTTATTTTCCCGGATGCTGTGTATAAAACACAAGCATCAAAGAGGTTAAATATAATAGCTATACTTGTAACAGCTATTATCTTATTCTTTAACTCCAATATAGCTTCAGCTCAATGTTCTGTTGTTGGTAACCCATCTAGCGGACAAAGAGGAAGTGACTTTTGTTCACCCGTGGTTAAACAGGTATGGTACAGGTTTGATTTTGCCACCAAACCACCGGCAGCAAGTTACAGGGTCCTTTATCAGTGGGGAGATGGAAGTGTAAATAATAACTACTGGCCAGAAGTAAAATATGAATCTCTCTTTCCCGGCGACACTACCTGGTACGTATTAACAGAACCTATTAAAACTTATATTGACAATGATGGGGTTTGTGACTATGTTACAACAATAGTTCTGGTTGATGGGGGTTATCAATGTGGTGATTCCCGGCAAACACAGGAAATAGCTTCATGGCACACAGATGATACCGCCCCTGCTCAAGGAATTATTGATGTAACTGCTGATATTATTGAAGTCTGTGAAGGAGATTCTTTGATTGACTCCACTTTCAGAGATGCAAGTTCCTTTGCCTGCAATGTGAATATAACAGACATTCGTAAACCAAATAACCAACCCAGGTATGTACAATTTGTTTATAATACCAGTCCAACCAGTGGGCAGGGTATTCCATATGTATCTATTGATGTTCACGGAACAAAGGTTTATCTGACAGATGAAGACGGGGATCCGGTAGATAACAAATGGACGGTAAATCCCATGGATGGGACAACGATTGGAGAGTATTCAACAAATTCCGGGTTTTTTGAAGGACCAGTAATATCCACAGGATTTAACCCTGTGGGAGGAAGTCAGATCACATTCCCTATATCCTTTCCCGGAACTACGACAGTTGCCGGTGATTATATGCAAGTCACTGTAAGAAACTGGAACTTTTGTAATCCATGGAACAGTAGTCAGACCAATCCCAATGCAGGAGATGCAAAATTAGATTCTGCAAGGATAGTTATAATTGATTCTCCCAATCCTCCTACTGTACCTGATGAAACCATTTGTGAGGGAGAAGACAGAACCCTGACTGCTACCAGTGCACCTGTAGGAGAGATAAGATGGTATTCAGATTCCATAAAAACTACGTTGTTAACGACAGGTTCAACTTATATACCTCCTGACGATTTACCTGGGATATACTCTTTTTGGGTATCAGATGCTGCAATTGCAGGAAATGGGTGCGAGAGTCAACTTACAAAAGTCACCCTCACCATCCGCGAGCCCCTTCCCCAGCCCGGCGATATCACCGGCCCCACCGACATCTGCGTTAACGCTACCGGACTTGAATTTTACGTTGACGATGCACCGGCAACCATGCCCTTCGGAGGCGCTACAGAATATGTATGGTCAGTCCCCGGAGGATGGAGCATCACTGATGAAACCTCCACGAAAATAACTGTTACTGCCGGCGGCGCTACCGGCGCACAGCAGGTTTCAGTAGTCAGGGCTTATACAACAGTGCCCAACTGTCCGGGCGATGCGCAAACTCATACGGTTACCGTGTATGCACAGCCGGTTGCCCAAACTATTATTAAAAATCCGGATGCAACTGAAGTCTGTACAAATGGCAATGCTTCCGCTACTTTCTCAGGTGGTTCCGGAGGAGTATCTTCTACAGATATATACCAGAGCAGCACAGATGGTGGAGTTACCTGGTCAGCATATACCCCGGGAAATAATATCTCTTCTGCAGTCATCGGCGCAGACAGGCTACAAATAAGAACCCGCAGGGAATCAGCCGGTGCAGGATGTAATAATTCAGACTGGAACACAGCAACGTGGGATGTTGTGGCACCTCCTGTAGCTCAAACTATAATAAAAAGCCCGGATGTTGCCGATGTTTGCACAAATGGCAGTGTCTCAGCCACATTCACAGGCGGCTCAGGTGGAGTAGATCCGGTAGATGTATATCAAAGTAGTGTTAACGGAGGAAGTACATGGTCAACATATACCCCGGGAAGCAATATCTCATCTTCAACAACAGGTACAAACAGAATTCAGATACGTACCCGAAGAACATCATCAGGATCCGGGTGCACTGACTCAGACTGGAACACAGTAACATGGAACGTAGTCGCACAACCTGTAGCTCAGAATATAACTAAAGATCCAAATGTAAGCAGTGTCTGTACAGGCGGAGAAGTATCAGCAACATTTACCGGAGGCTCAGGAGGTGTTGATCCTGTCGACGTTTACCAGAGCAGTATTGACGGAGGAGTAACGTACCAGACATACACACCGGGAACTAAAATTTCTTCTGCCATAACAGGAACAAACAGGATCAGGATACGTACACGCAGAACCTCCACTGGAACCGGATGTAACACCTCAGCATGGAGATATGCATACTGGACTGTTGTTGCACAACCTGTTGCCCAAACTATAACCAAAAATCCTGATGTTGCTGAGGTTTGTACCGGCGGAACAGTATCTGCCACCTTCTCAGGAGGTTCAGGAGGAGTATCACCTGTTGATGTTTATGAGAGAAGTATTGATGGTGGTGTAACCTGGTCAGCTTATACCTCTGGAACGGGCATTTCTTCTGCAACACCGGGAATAAACAGGATCCAGATACGTACACGCAGAGAGTCAACAGGCACAGGATGTGTAAACTCAGATTATAATATCGTAACATGGACAGTAGTTGCCCAGCCTGTAGCTCAGACTATAACAAAAAATCCTGATGTTACCGAGGTTTGTACTTCAGGATCTGTCTCCGCCACCTTTGCCGGTGGATCCGGAGGTGTATCTCCCGTTGATGTTTATGAAAGCAGTATCGATGCAGGTGTGACCTGGTCAGCCTATTCCCCGGGAACAGGCATTTCTTCAGCCGTTCCGGGAACTGACAGGATACAGATAAGAACACGCAGGGAGTCAACAGGTACAGGTTGCGTTCATTCAGGATATAATACAGTAACATGGACAGTTGTTGCACAACCTGTTGCACAAACTATAACTAAAAATCCCGATATTTCCGATGTTTGTACCGGAGGAACAGTATCAGCAACCTTCTCCGGAGGTTCAGGGGGAATATCTTCTGTTGACGTATACCAGAGCAGCACAGATGGAGGCTCTACATGGTCAGCTTATATCCCTGGAAACACTATTTCCTCTGCATCTGCAGGAGCTGACAGAATACAAATACGAACACGCAGGGAATCTGCAGGTACAGGATGTTCAAACTCTGACTGGAATACAGCAATATGGACAGTAGTTGCACAACCTGTCGGTCCTACACTTAACACCAAAACACCAAACCAGGCAGAGATATGTGAAGGAGAAAATGTATCTGCTACATTCAACGCAGGGAGCGGAGGTGTAGGATGTTTAGATGCATTCCAGTACCGCTTTGACGGAGCAGGAGGGTGGACAATGTACACCCCCGGTGATAATCTTATTACCAGCGAACATACACAAGTGGAGATACAGGGACAAAGAGCAGGATGTGACGCAAATACAGGTTGTACGGGTACAGCATGGGTAACACTCGCAGAATGGACAGTAAATCCATTACCTGATCCTGCAATCTCCGGCAATAATAACGTATGCGAAAATGCTGTCGGGTTAACATATTCCACCCCCCCTGATGCATTAAGTACATTTTTATGGGAAATTTCAGGTGGTACCATAACCGGCGGACAGGGAACTGCTTCTATCACTGTTGATTGGGGTCTTGCCGGATCCGGCTGGGTAAAAGTAACCCAAACCATAACTGCTACTACCTGTGATTTTATGACTCCGAACTATGCAATTGTCATAAATCCCGGTTCCCCATCAGACATACCTTCAATTAACGGCCCGGATGAAGCATGTATAAGCATAGGGTCTATTACCCTCTCCTCAAGCGAAGTTGGATATGCAGCTCAATATGAATGGGATACTCCATCAGGATCCATTATTACAGGCGGACAGAATATTAATTATAGTATCAACGGATTGGTTGAAGGGAGTTACAATTTCAGGGTACGTGGCAAAAATGGCTGTGGTGATGGACCATGGTCTGATTATCATGTTTTAAGTATTGTGCCACAACCAGTTGCCCAGACAATAACCAAGAATCCTGATGTTACTGAAATTTGTACCGGGGGAACAGTGTCCGCTACCTTCTCAGGAGGATCAGGCGGTGTATCACCTGTGGATGTTTACCAGAGCAGCACCGACGGAGGTACTACCTGGGCAGCTTATACCCCGGGAAATCCCCTCTCTTCTGCTACAACTGGTACTGACAGGATACAGATACGTACACGCAGAGAATCATTAGGTGCAGGTTGTGTACACTCCGGCTATAATACTGTAACATGGACTGTGGTAGCACAACCCGTAGCTCAAACTATAACCAAAAACCCGGATGTTGCTGAAGTATGTACCGGAGGATCGGTATCAGCCACCTTCTCGGGAGGTTCCGGCGGAGTATCACCTGTGGATATCTATGAAAGCAGTACCGACGGAGGATCTACCTGGTCAGCTTATACCCCGGGAAATCCCCTCTCTTCTGCAATAACAGGCACTGACAGGATCCAGGTACGCACACGCAGGGAATCTGCAGGCACAGGATGTAATAACTCTGACTATAACACCGTTACATGGACTGTGGTTGCACAACCCGTGGCTCAAACCATAACCAAAAACCCGGATGTCGCTGAAGTTTGTACCGGGGGATCGGTATCCGCCACCTTCTCCGGAGGTTCCGGCGGTGTATCACCTGTGGATGTCTATGAAAGCAGTATCAACGGAGGATCTTCCTGGTCAGCTTATACCCCTGGAAATCCCCTCTCTTCTGCTATACCTGGTATTGACAGAATCCAGGTACGCACACGCAGGGAATCTTCCGGCACAGGATGTGTCAACTCCGGCTATAACACCGTTACATGGACTGTGATTGCTCAGCCCGTGGCTCAAACCATTACCAAAAATCCGAATGTCGCCGAAGTATGTACTGGAGGATCGGTATCCGCCACCTTCTCCGGAGGTTCCGGTGGAATATCACCCGTAGATGTTTATGAAAGCAGTATTAACGGGGGATCCAGCTGGTCAGCTTACACCCCCGGAAATCCCCTCTCTTCTGCTACACCTGGTACCGACAGGATCCAGGTACGCACACGCAGGGAAGTAACTGGTACAGGATGTAGTAACTCTGACTATAACACTGTAACATGGACCGTGGTTGCACAACCCGTAGCTCAAACCATAACCAAAAATCCCAATGTCGCTGAAGTATGTACCGGGGGATCGGTATCCGCCACCTTCTCCGGAGGTTCCGGCGGTGTCTCACCCGTGGATGTCTATGAAAGCAGTACCGACGAAGGTGCTACATGGTCAGCTTATACCCCGGGAAATCCCCTCTCTTCTGCAATAACAGGCACTGACAGGATCCAGGTACGCACACGCAGAGAATCTGCAGGCACAGGATGTACAAACTCAGGCTATAATACTGTTACATGGACTGTGGTAGCACAGCCTGTGGCTCAAACCATAACCAAAAACCCGGATGTCACCGAGGTTTGTACCGGAGGATCGGTATCCGCCACCTTCTCGGGAGGATCGGGCGGTGTATCACCCGTGGATGTCTATGAAAGCAGTACCGATGGAGGTGCTACCTGGGCAGCTTATACCCCGGGAAATCCCATATCTTCTGCAACACCTGGTACCGACAGGATACAGATACGCACACGCAGGGAATCTTCCGGCACAGGATGTGTCAACTCCGGCTATAACACCGTTACATGGACTGTGATAGCACAGCCCGTAGCTCAAACCATAACCAAAAATCCGGATGTCGCTGAAGTATGTACCGGGGGAACAGTGTCCGCTACCTTCTCGGGAGGATCAGGCGGAATTTTACCCGTGGATGTTTATGAAAGCAGTATCGATGGAGGATCTACCTGGTCAGCTTATACTCCGGGAAATCCCATCTCTTCTGCTACACCTGGTACCGACAGGATCCAGGTACGCACACGCAGAGAATCTGCAGGCCCGGGATGTACCAACTCCGGATATAACACTGTAACATGGACTGTGGTAGCACAACCCGTGGCTCAAACCATAACTAAAAATCCGGATGTCGCCGAGGTTTGTACCGGAGGATCGGTATCCGCCACCTTCTCGGGAGGTTCAGGCGGTGTATCACCCGTGGATGTTTATGAAAGCAGTACCGATGGAGGTGCTACCTGGGCAGCTTACACCCCGGGTAATCCCCTCTCTTCTGCAATAACAGGTACTGACAGGATCCGGATACGCACACGCAGGGAATCTGCTGGCACAGGATGTACAAACTCAGGCTATAACACCGTTACATGGACTGTGGTAGCACAGCCTGTGGCTCAAACCATAACCAAAAACCCGGATGTCACCGAGGTTTGTACCGGAGGATCGGTATCCGCCACCTTCTCGGGAGGATCTGGCGGTGTATCACCCGTGGATGTCTATGAAAGCAGTACCGATGGAGGTGCTACCTGGGCAGCTTATACCCCGGGAAATCTCATCTCCTCTGCTACACCTGGTACTGACAGGATCCGGATACGCACACGCAGGGAATCTTCCGGCACAGGATGTACAAATTCAGGCTATAACACCGTAACATGGACGGTGGTTGCACAGCCCGTAGCTCAAACCATAACCAAAAACCCGGATGTCGCTGAAGTATGTACCGGAGGAACAGTATCTGCCACTTTCTCTGGAGGTTCCGGTGGAATTTTACCCGTGGATGTTTATGAAAGCAGTATCGATGGAGGATCTACCTGGTCAGCTTATACTCCGGGAAATCCTCTCTCTTCTGCTACACCTGGTACCGACAGGATCCGGATACGCACACGCAGAGAATCTGCAGGCCCGGGATGTACCAACTCCGGATATAACACTGTAACATGGACCGTAGTAGCACAACCTGTGGCTCAAACCATAACTAAAAATCCGGATGTCGCCGAGGTTTGCACCGGAGGATCGGTATCCGCCACCTTCTCAGGAGGATCGGGCGGTGTATCACCCGTGGATGTTTATGAGAGCAGTACCAACGGGGGATCTACCTGGTCAGCTTATACCCCGGGAAATCCCCTCTCTTCTGCAATAACAGGCACTGACAGGATCCAGGTACGCACACGCAGGGAATCTGCTGGCACAGGATGTACAAACTCAGGCTATAACACCGTTACATGGACTGTGGTAGCACAGCCCGTAGCTCAAACCATAACCAAAAACCCGGATGTCACCGAAGTTTGTACAGGAGGATCGGTATCCGCCACCTTCTCCGGAGGTTCCGGCGGTGTATCACCTGTGGATGTCTATGAAAGCAGTATCAACGGAGGATCTTCCTGGTCAGCTTATACCCCTGGAAATCCCCTCTCTTCTGCTACACCTGGTATTGACAGAATCCAGGTACGCACACGCAGGGAATCTTCCGGCACAGGCTGTAGTAACTCTGACTATAACACCGTTACATGGACTGTGATTGCTCAGCCCGTGGCTCAAACCATTACCAAAAATCCAAATGTAACTGAAATATGTGTTGATGGAAGTGTGTCAGCTACCTTTTCAGGTGGCTCAGGCGGTGTATCACCCGTAGATGTATATGAAAGCAGTACCGACGGGGGATCCAGCTGGTCAGCTTACACCCCTGGAAATCCCCTCTCTTCTGCTACACCTGGTACCGACAGGATCCAGGTACGCACACGCAGGGAAGTAACTGGTACAGGATGTAGTAATTCTGACTATAACACTGTAACATGGACTGTGGTAGCTCAACCCGTTGCTCAGACAATCATTAAAAATCCGGATGCTGAAAGTGTCTGTGTTAACAGCACTGCCTCTGCCACTTTCTCCGGCGGATCAGGCGGCGTAAGCCCGGTTGATGTCTATCAGAGCAGCGTTAATAGCGGAAGTACATGGCTAAGCTATACATCCGGCAGTAATCTCTCTTCCGCAATTGACGGTACAGACAGGATACAGGTCAGGACAATGCGTCAGTCCACAGGCTATGGATGCGTTAATTCAGGATGGAACACTGAAACATGGGATGTAATACCTGATCCCACAAGTTATGCAGGCCCTAATGGAGTTATCTGTGCAAATGAAACCCATACCCTCAGTGGAGCCCTGGCAACAAATTATTCATCACTTGAATGGAGTACCTCAGGGGACGGTACTTTTTCCGATAACAATGTCCTTAATCCAATCTACACTCCCGGTGCAACAGATAAAGTCAATAAAAGTGCTACTCTTACTATTAAAGCTTTTGGAACCGGTCCCTGTCTTTCAAGAGAAGCCATTACAACAATGACCCTTACTGTCAACCCGCTTCCCGTCACCTCTGCTATTTCCGGAAAGTCCATTATTTGTGAAACTGCAAAAAGCGAGGTATACCAGGTAAAGAATACTTCCGGTTCAACATATGCATGGACACTACCAGCCTCTCTTACCAGTTCCTCACCTCCGGGCTTATATTTCATCATTGTAGATGCAGTTCCCGGAGCCGCTCTTCCGGGTGATAAGATCACTGTCACAGAAACATTTACAAGTACCACCGGTTGCGTTGGCAATCCAGTTGATTTCCCCATAACCGTTACCCCGGTATCCCTTGGTGTGGATATCAGCGGACCATCAGATGTCTGTGTTGGTGATACCGGCGTTATATTCTCTGTACCGGAAAATGCCGGATCTGTATATTCATGGACTGTTCCCCCCGGTGCTTCAATAACTTCCAATCCCACCAAACATTCTGTTAAAGTCACTTTCAGTATGGCTTTACTGAACCAGAATGTCTCTGTTACTGAAACAACAGACGGGGTTTGTACAACAATTCATAATTCCTTGTCTATTGATATCCATGCTTTACCTACTTTATATAACCTTGCTGCTCCATCTTACTACTGCTTTGGCACCTCAGGTGTAACAGTTACATTAAGCAGTTCACAGCTGAATGTTGAATATCAGCTCCTTAAAAACGGCATTCCTGAAGGACCCGTACAAGCAGGAACAGGTTCCGCCCTGACATGGAACAATATGACAGCAGGCACTTACACGGCAAGCGCTACTTCAGTGAATTCTCCCTTCTGCTCGGTCATGATGATGGGAAATCCATTTGTAGAAGAAAACCCGGCAATGTTCATAACTGATGTTGCTGTAACAGAACCTAAGTGCTTTGGGGTAAGTAATGGATCTATTGTGATCACCGCAGCAGGCGGTTATCCACCGCTTTCATCACTTTCATATTCCATAAACGGAGGCACTACATATCAGTCTTCCGCTACATTCACCGGTATTGGTGCAGGTACCTATAATATTATAGTAAAAGATACAAGAAATTGTACGGTTTCTCAACCACCGGTAACTGTTAACCAACCAACCGAACTTATAATTAATTCACTCACTATCACAGATTCTGTCAGTTGTTACGGTTTTTCAGACGGAAGTGCACAAGTTGTTGCAAGTGGAGGCACACCTATTGCCGGAAGTTATGCATACCAGTGGTATTATGATTCCGGACTTACAAATCCGATACCCGGGCAAACTTCTGACGAGGCTACAGGTCTTGGTGCCGGCTCATACTGGATTAAGGTTAGTGACCTTAACGGTTGTTACAAATCGGGTAGCATTACTATACCTCAACCCTCATTGTTAACTCTCAGTACCTCAGGTAATATTTCTCTTCTTTGTCATGGAGACAGTACTGCATCGGGTAGTTTTACCGCATCCGGAGGCACATCTCCTTATACCTTTACAGAGATAAGTAATTCTTCCGGTGCAACCATTAATCCTCCGGGAGCCGCTACTATAGACTTTACAGGCGGAGGAGCAGGAACAATTGTGATAAAAGTTACTGATGCCCATTTGTGTGAAGCACAAGCAACAATAACCATAACAGAACCTCCTGCCTTAAATATGATTGCTACACTCTCATCAAGTATTGAGGGAAGTCATAATATTAACTGCAACGGTGCAAATACCGGAGGTATTTCACTCAATGTATCAGGTGGTGTTCCACCCTATACTTATACATGGTCCACACTTGATGGTAGCGGACTTATACCGGGTGTGGCAAATCAAACTGCACTTACTGCAGGTACTTATGATGTTGAGGTAAGAGACGCTAATAACTGTACAGTAAACGGATCCTATACTCTTACTCAGCCTGATATCCTTGTTGCGACCGCATCAACAGATGATGACCTCATTGGCACATGCCTTGCTTCTGTTGCAAATCTTGGTGTTGCAGTAAGCGGCGGGGTACAGATCGCAGGAAATTACAATTATAGCTGGTCTCCTGCATCGGGACTCAGTGCAACCAACATTGCCACTCCTGTTGCCAAACCCGCTTCCACTACAACGTATACTGTTATTGTCACCGATGCCAATGGTTGCAGTAAATCATCCAATGTGATTATTTATGTAGCTCCCGTTCTGACAGCATCTGCTTCCACAAGCGACAACCAGATCGGTACATGTCCTGCTTCAAAAGCTTTGCTTAATGTAACCGCTACCGGAGGAGAAGAACTTGCCGGAGGTGGTTATACTTATAGCTGGCTGCCTGTTGACGGACTGGATGATCCTTCCAGCAAAACACCGGAAGCTAAACCTGCCGTTACTACTACTTATACCGTTACAGTAACAGACAGGAACAACTGCCAGACCACTGCCAATGTGACTGTTAATGTTGCTGCTCCTTTGGCAGCAGTAGCTACTGCCAGCGATCCTTTGATAGGGACATGCCCGGCATCGACAACACTTCTTGATGTTTCAGTATCAGGAGGTGAAACATTATACACTTATCTCTGGGATAATGCCGGAACTCTTCAGGATCCTGCAACCAAACGTAATCCTGTGGCTAAACCAGGAGTTTTAACAACCTACACCGTTACTGTAACTGATGGTAATGGATGTACCACAACAGCACAAATACCGGTTGATGTAGCTCCTGAGCTCACCGCCACAGCCATCGCCGATGATCAGATTATCAGCACCTGCCCCGCTTCTGTTGCCAACCTCGATGTAAATGTCGCAGGGGGAGAAGCAGGTTATACTTACAAATGGTCACCTGTTACTGGCCTGGATGATCCGAATATCAAAACTCCTGTGGCCAAACCTTCTGTCACAAGACTGTATACTCTAACAGTAACCGATGCCAACGGATGTACCGCAGTGTCATCTGTTAATATCACTGTTCAACCAGTACTTTCCGTGTCAGTAGCTTCGGATGATTATATTCTCAGCACATGCCCTGCTTCAGTGGGGAACCTGAGTTCTGTCGTTGCCGGTGGAGAACCTGTTTATACTTACAGCTGGGCTCCATCTGCAGGCCTCAGTGCTGATGACATTCCCAACCCGGTAGCCAAACCTGATGTCACTACTACTTATACTCTTACCATTACTGATGTAAATGGCTGTACTGCTTCCGCAGACCTTACTATCACTGTTCGTCCCGCACTGGCGGCCACAGCCACAGCAACAGATTATACGATAGGTACCTGCCCGACTTCCACCAGCACTCTTAATGTGAATGTCACCGGCGGAGAATCAGCATATACCTATAGCTGGCTGCCCGTGGATGGTCTCAGCGCAACCGATATTTCAAACCCGGTGGCCAAACCTGACGTGACCACTACCTACACCGTCACTGTTACTGATGTGAACGGCTGTTCTACTACCGCGGATGTTACCATTACGGTAGCTCCTGACCTGGCAGCTACTGCAACAGCTGATGATCAGCTTATCGGCACCTGCCCCACTTCAGTGGCCAACCTCGACGTAACTGTCGCAGGCGGTGAAGCCGGATACACCTATAGCTGGTTACCTGTGACCGGTTTAAGTAATCCGACATTAAAAACACCTGTCGCTAAACCCGCAGTTACCACAACCTACACCGTGACCGTTACCGACGCCAACGGATGTACCGCAACTTCTGATATCCTCATCACCGTTGCCCCTGTGCTCACTGCAACAGCAAGCACCGATGATGATAAAATCGGTACCTGCCCGACTTCTGTTGCAAACCTTAATGTTGCAGTTGCCGGCGGTGAAGCCGCTTATACCTATAGCTGGTCACCGGTAGCAGGTCTCACTGACCCGCTTATCGCAAACCCCCAGGCTAAACCGGCCGCTACGACAACCTATACCGTTACTGTTACTGATGCCAACGGGTGCATAGCCTCAAGCAACATTACTGTAACCGTACAGCCCGCATTAACAGCTGTTATCACAGCAAGTGATTACTTTATAGGAACCTGTCTGACATCGGTCAGCAATCTCGATGTCAATGTTACCGGAGGTGAAGCTGCTTATTCATACTCCTGGCTCCCTGTTGACGGGTTAAGTGACCCGAACATCAAAAACCCTGTCGCAAAACCACTTGCAACTACCACCTATACCGTTACTGTAACCGATGCCAATAACTGTACTACTACAGCCCAGGTAACTATCAATGTCCGCGATCCGCTTTCTGCAACAGCATCCGCTGATGATTATATCATCGGTACATGCCCCGCTTCACGCAGCAACCTGAATGTAACTGTTACCGGCGGTGAAACCGCTTATACATATAGCTGGCTGCCCGTAACCGGTTTAAACGATCCCAATGTGAAAAACCCTGTGGCCAAACCCGCTGCCACTACTACTTATACCGTTACTGTTACCGATAATAACGGCTGTACCACTACAGCAGATGTAACTGTTACCGTTCAGGATCCCCTGGCCGTTACAGCTACTACCGATGATAATATCCTGAGCTCCTGCCCTGCCTCGGTTGCTAACCTGAACGCAACTGTTACAGGTGGTGAAGCAGCATACTCATATAGCTGGTCCCCTGTATCAGGACTCGATGATCCTTCCAGTCCCACCCCGGAAGCTAAACCGGCAACGACAACTACTTATACCGTAATCGTTACCGATGCAAACGGATGTACCGCCACATCTTCAGTAGTTATTAATGTAAGACCTGAACTTGCAGTCACCGCTTCCGCAAGTGATTATACCATTGGTACATGCCTCACTTCTCAATCTACACTGAATGTTAATGTAACGGGCGGAGAAGCCGGATATTTATATAGCTGGACACCTGTTGATGGCCTTAGTGATGCCGGCGTGTCCAATCCTGTGGCTAAACCTCTTGTTACCACAACCTATACCGTCACTGTTACTGACGCCAATAACTGTCAGACCTCGGCCAATGTAACTATTATTGTTGCTCCTGAGTTAACAGTTACCACATCGGTAAATGATGATCTCATAGGTACCTGCCCGGATTCCAAAGCTCAGCTTATTGCAACACCTGCAGGTGGCGAAGGACCATATACTTACTCCTGGGATAATGCAACATTCCTGGATAATGCCACAAAAGTAAATCCTTTGGCTAAACCCGATGTATCCACTGTTTTCACAGTGACTGTTACCGATGCCAACGGATGTACTGCCACTGCACAGGCAACGGTGAATGTCGCTCCTGAGCTCACCGCCACAGCCATTGCCGATGATCAGATCATCAGCACCTGCCCCGCTTCTGTTGCCAACCTCGATGTAAATGTTGCAGGGGGTGAAGCAGGTTATACTTACAAATGGTCACCTGTTACTGGCCTGGATGATCCGAATATCAAAACTCCTGTGGCCAAACCTTCTGTCACAAGACTGTATACTGTAACAGTAACCGATGCCAACGGATGTACCGCAGTGTCATCTGTTAATATCACTGTTCAACCAGTACTTTCCGTGTCAGTAGCTTCCGATGATTATATTCTCAGCACATGCCCTGCTTCAGTGGGGAACCTGAGTTCTGTCGTTGCCGGTGGAGAACCTGTTTATACTTACAGCTGGGCTCCATCTGCAGGCCTCAGTGCTGATGACATTCCCAACCCGGTAGCCAAACCTGATGTCACTACTACTTATACTCTTACCATTACTGATGTAAATGGCTGTACTGCTTCCGCAGACCTTACTATCACTGTTCGTCCCGCACTGGCGGCCACAGCCACAGCAACAGATTATACGATAGGTACCTGCCCGACTTCCACCAGCACTCTTAATGTGAATGTCACCGGCGGAGAATCAGCATATACCTATAGCTGGCTGCCCGTGGATGGTCTCAGCGCAACCGATATTTCAAACCCGGTGGCCAAACCTGACGTGACCACTACCTACACCGTCACTGTTACTGATGTGAACGGCTGTTCTACTACCGCGGATGTTACCATTACGGTAGCTCCTGACCTGGCAGCTACTGCAACAGCTGATGATCAGCTTATCGGCACCTGCCCCACTTCAGTGGCCAACCTCGACGTAACTGTCGCAGGCGGTGAAGCCGGATACACCTATAGCTGGTTACCTGTGACCGGTTTAAGTAATCCGACATTAAAAACACCTGTCGCTAAACCCGCAGTTACCACAACCTACACCGTGACCGTTACCGACGCCAACGGATGTACCGCAACTTCTGATATCCTCATCACCGTTGCCCCTGTGCTCACTGCAACAGCAAGCACCGATGATGATAAAATCGGTACCTGCCCGACTTCTGTTGCAAACCTTAATGTTGCAGTTGCCGGCGGTGAAGCCGCTTATACCTATAGCTGGTCACCGGTAGCAGGTCTCACTGACCCGCTTATCGCAAACCCCCAGGCTAAACCGGCCGCTACGACAACCTATACCGTTACTGTTACTGATGCCAACGGGTGCATAGCCTCAAGCAACATTACTGTAACCGTACAGCCCGCATTAACAGCTGTTATCACAGCAAGTGATTACTTTATAGGAACCTGTCTGACATCGGTCAGCAATCTCGATGTCAATGTTACCGGAGGTGAAGCTGCTTATTCATACTCCTGGCTCCCTGTTGACGGGTTAAGTGACCCGAACATCAAAAACCCTGTCGCAAAACCACTTGCAACTACCACCTATACCGTTACTGTAACCGATGCCAATAACTGTACTACTACAGCCCAGGTAACTATCAATGTCCGCGATCCGCTTTCTGCAACAGCATCCGCTGATGATTATATCATCGGTACATGCCCCGCTTCACGCAGCAACCTGAATGTAACTGTTACCGGCGGTGAAACCGCTTATACATATAGCTGGCTGCCCGTAACCGGTTTAAACGATCCCAATGTGAAAAACCCTGTGGCCAAACCCGCTGCCACTACTACTTATACCGTTACTGTTACCGATAATAACGGCTGTACCACTACAGCAGATGTAACTGTTACCGTTCAGGATCCCCTGGCCGTTACAGCTACTACCGATGATAATATCCTGAGCTCCTGCCCTGCCTCGGTTGCTAACCTGAACGCAACTGTTACAGGTGGTGAAGCAGCATACTCATATAGCTGGTCCCCTGTATCAGGACTCGATGATCCTTCCAGTCCCACCCCGGAAGCTAAACCGGCAACGACAACTACTTATACCGTAATCGTTACCGATGCAAACGGATGTACCGCCACATCTTCAGTAGTTATTAATGTAAGACCTGAACTTGCAGTCACCGCTTCCGCAAGTGATTATACCATTGGTACATGCCTCACTTCTCAATCTACACTGAATGTTAATGTAACGGGCGGAGAAGCCGGATATTTATATAGCTGGACACCTGTTGATGGCCTTAGTGATGCCGGCGTGTCCAATCCTGTGGCTAAACCTCTTGTTACCACAACCTATACCGTCACTGTTACTGACGCCAATAACTGTCAGACCTCGGCCAATGTAACTATTATTGTTGCTCCTGAGTTAACAGTTACCACATCGGTAAATGATGATCTCATAGGTACCTGCCCGGATTCCAAAGCTCAGCTTATTGCAACACCTGCAGGTGGCGAAGGACCATATACTTACTCCTGGGATAATGCAACATTCCTGGATAATGCCACAAAAGTAAATCCTTTGGCTAAACCCAATGTATCCACTGTTTTCACAGTGACTGTTACCGATGCCAACGGATGTACTGCCACTGCACCGGCAACGGTGAATGTCGCTCCTGAGCTCACCGCCACAGCCATTGCCGATGATCAGATTATCAGCACCTGCCCCGCTTCTGTTGCCAACCTCGACGTTAATGTGGCAGGGGGAGAAGAACTTGCAGGCGGAGGATATACATACAGTTGGGCTCCTTCAACCGGCCTTAATTATACTAATGTAAAGACACCTATTGCCAAACCTTCTGTCACAACCACTTATACAATAACTGTGACAGACAGGAATAGTTGTACTTCACAATCACAGGTTACAATTGAAGTTAAGGCCCCGCTTGCGCTTACCTATACAACACAAAAGTATAATGGTGGTTATGATATCTCCTGTAAGGGAGCATCTGATGGCGAAATAGATCTTACCATAAGCGGAGGAGAGAATCCATATACATTTAGCTGGACCGGCCCTTCAGGTTTTGTTTCAACTGACGAGGATATAACAGGTCTTGCTGCAGGAACCTACAATGTCACTGCAACAGATGTAAATGGTTGTCAGGTGTCAACAATTGCTGTACTTACCGAACCGGTAGTCCTTACACTTTCTAAAACTTCAGATGTAGTGCTGGCTTGTTATGGTGATGCAACAGCAACCGGGTTGTTCAGCGCATCAGGAGGTACAGCTCCATATGTCTTCAATGTAATATCCAATACTTCCAATGCATCAACAACTGGTGCAGGAAATTCATTAAGTTTCACCAATGGTGCCGTTGGTATTGTTCAGGTCGAAGTAGCTGATGCAAACGGATGTACTGCTACCCAGACTATAACAATAACCCAGCCGGATGCACTTCTTCCCGGGTCAGTTTCAGGAGACCAGGAAGTATGTTATTTTGGTGATCCTTCCCTGTTAGATGAAATAACTGCACCTTCAGGAGGTCCTGTTTCTTCTTATAATTACCAGTGGGAATATGCAAGCAATATCAATGGTCCTTATAATCCTGTAATAGGAGCATTTGCGAATATTTATGATCCTCCTGCCGGTATTACAGCGACGACCTATTACAGAAGAAAAGTTACCTCAGGAACCTGTATTCCTGTCTACAGTGATACGGTTACTGTAACGGTTAATCCTTTACCTGTTGCAGGTATTACTGGTAGCGACTATATATGCCCGGCTGATAATGCAACACTGACAGTTACCATTACTACCGGAACAGGGCCGTTTACTGTTAAACTGAGCGATGGAACTGAAATACCCGGTTATGACAGCGGAGACCCGATAACTGTCAATCCGGTTATCAGTACTACATATACCATTACATCGGTAACAGATGCCAATGGTTGCATTGTTACTGCTCCTCATGCCAATCTTACCGGATCTGCAAATATTGCTATTAAAACTGTACCTGAGATCATGCAGCAACCTGCAAATAAAACTGCTTGTGAAGGTGAAACGGTACTATTCACTGTTGATGCAGGGATGACAACCAATCCGGCATACCAGTGGTATGTTGACCGCAATGACATGGCCGGTCCGCAGATACTGGCGGGTGAACAGTCGTCAACACTCAGCATTGTTACTGATCCTTCAATAAACGGGTACAAATACAGTGTGGCAGTTTCCGGTGATTGTACACCTTCTGTCACTTCCGTTGAAGCTGTCCTTTCTATTAATAATCTCCCTGAAATTACTGTCCAGCCTGTTTCTGACACAGTATGTTCCGGGGAAAATGCAGAATATACTGTTAATTCTGGTGTCACTACCAATGCAGAGTTTACTTGGTATGTCAATACCGGAACAGGATGGAACATGGCTGTCGGTGCCCGGTACCAGGGAACATTTAACGACACTCTTACCGTTGTCAGTGTAACGGAACTTATGAGTGGATACAAATATAAAGTAAGAGTTTCCGGCACATGCACTCCTTTCACGGAGTCCGATGAGGTATCATTGACTGTTACACGCCAGGCTGAAATTGTATCGCCCCCGGTCAATGTAAGTATATGTGAAGGAGAGGATGCCGAATATACAGTAGATGCAGGATTGACCACCGGACCTTCATATCAGTGGCAGATACTAAATGGAGCGGTATGGGAAGACATCCCGGGTGAAACAAATGATAACCTGGTAGTTTCTGCAGTTACTTCGGCAATGAATGGTAATTCATACAGGGTAGTAGTGAGCAGCACGTGCGGGTCGTCTGTAAACTCAGGAACTGCAATTTTGAACGTATACGAAATACCGGAGATACTGGAGCAGCCCCATGATACCATAGTTTGTGCCGGAGCCAATGTCAATTTCAGCATTGATCCCGGTGCAACTACAGGCGCATCGTATCAATGGCAGATGTCAACCGACGCAGGCATGAGCTGGGTCAATGTTCCTTCAGGAGGCAACTACATGGGATCAACAAACCCGACACTAAGTATCTATGGTGTAGATTCAGCGATGACTGGTTACCGTTATAAGGTCATATTATCGGGTATTTGTGATCCTGAAGTTGAATCATCACCTGCAATACTCACGATAAATACAGCCCCAAAGATCACGCTTAATCCTGAAGATCAGGCAATTTGTGAGTTTGAATCACTAAGCTTCAATGCTATGGCCACAGGAACCTCATTGAACTATCAATGGCAGGTAGATAAAAGAGATGGATATGGCTTTATAAATTTCAGCGATACAGCAGGTATATATTCCGGAACAGCTACAAACCAGCTTGATATAATAAACGCTCCCAGAAGATTGAATAATTATCGCTTCAGAGCGGTTATTACCGGAACATGTTCACCCCAGGCACTAACCACATTTGCCGTACTAACTATAAATACACCCCCGGAAATAACAACCCAACCAGTACCGGAAACTATTTGCGAATTTAATAGTGTAAGCTTCAGTGTAAATGTTGATGGTGCCAACCTGAGCTTTATATGGCAGGAAAGCATTGCCGGAGGTGTATTTAACGATCTGGCCGATACAGGTAATTATATAGGTACTTCAACTGCATCGATGAATATATTCAATGTCAACAGGACAAAAGACGGAAATCGTTACAGGGTAATTATCATCGGTGAATGCAATCCTCCGGCTAGCAGCAATAATGTTCTGCTTACAGTAAAAACAAGCCCTGTTGTTACCGTTTCTCCAAAAGATACAACGGTATGCCAGAACAATAGTGCCGGATTCAGTGTAACTGCCGAAGGCTCTGATCTGCAGTACCAGTGGCAGGTAAGTACCGGCGGTTCATATAGCGCAATTGCTGACGGAGCTGTTTATGCAGGAACTACAACACCCGTACTTTCCGTCCTGAGTGCTGTACCGGTTATGAATAATTACCGTTACAGAGTACTGGTAAGTGGTTCTTGTGTTCCACCGGTAAATTCCGAATATGGAACACTCAGAATCGTGAACAATCCACAAATCACTTTCCAGCCTGTTGCAGCAGAGATATGTGAAAACGGAAATACTAATTTCACTGCTGCCGCTATTGGACCTGAACTGGTTTACAGGTGGCAGGTAAATACCGGATCCGGGTTTACAGATATTTCTGATAATGTGAATTATTCCGGATCAGGCACTTCCAGTCTCACTATTACAAATGCCCCGGTAAGCTTCAATAATAACATTTACAGGCTCGAGGTAAGAAATGCATGTCTTCCTGTGTATACAAATGAAGTAGTACTAGTTGTTAATGCTAATCCTGTTGCCAATATCACGGGTGATGGTTCCTTCCCGCTTGTATGCGGTGGAACAGACTTAAATCTTAACGGTAATCCTTCCGGAGGTTCAGGTACCTATCTTACACACAGCTGGACAGGATCTGTTGGTCCGCTGAGTACTACCCTTGAACCGCAAACAGTCTTTAACACACTTGTACACGGAAATTACGATCTCACTTATACAGTTACTGATAATAAGAGTTGCCAGGGATCCTCAACTGTAACGATCGAAAATAATATCCCTGATGCACGTTTTATTTCAAATGCAGTACCTTCCTGTGGATTTATAATGGTTGACTTTACCAACCAGTCTACCGGAGCAGTCAGTTATGAATGGGATTTTGATGATGGCAGTGCTCCCGATAACACTATCAGTCCTTCACATGGATTTGAAAATATTAATCCCAGTGGTCAGGTGAACTATTATGAAGTTAAGCTTACTGCAACTTCAGATAAAGGGTGTAGTGATCTTGTCACACAGATCATAACAATTTATCCTAAAGTTGATCCGACCTTCGATATAGATCCTGTTGAAGGATGTCATCCGCTGACAGCTACTTTGGTAACACAACCGGGTGCTTACAATTATGAATGGAATTATGGAGACGGTCAGCAGCAGACAGCAGGATATACTGTAGTTCATGAATTCAGGAACCTGGAGAGTGTCGTTAAAACTTATGAAGTAAAACTTACAACTACTTCATATTACGGATGTAGGGCCAGTTCAACCAAAACTGTTACAGTTCATCCTATTCCTCAGCCCAGCTTTACAGTTTCACCTATCATACAAACATTCCCAAGTGCCACCATCAATATAACCAATCTTGTAACTCCCGGGCCATGGAATTATTTGTATCGTTTCGGAGATGGTAATACATCAACACAGGAATCTCCGGTACATACCTATACCGAACCAGGAACTTACAAAATAACACAGGTTATTTCTACCTCTCTCTGTGCTGACAGTGCAAATCAGTCGGTTATCATTAATCCGGCACTGCCTATAGCAGGATTTGTTGCTCCTACTCCTGGATGTACACCGCTGCAGATTAATTTCACCAATACTTCACAATATGCAACCAGTTATATCTGGGACTTTGGAGATGGGGGTGTGTCAACCAAGAAAGATCCGGTTTATATCTATTTTGATCCCGGAAATTATGCAATCCGATTGACTGTTAATGGCCCTGGCGGGTCTGACACTCACACAGAAACCTTACAGGTATATGAAACACCAAATGTGGGATTCAGCCTGGCTCCTGATACTGTGTTTGAAGATTATAAACCGGCCAAGTTCTTTAACTTTACTGTTGGAAGCACAACCAACTATATGTGGGATTTCGGTGATATAAACGAAGATACAGGTGATAAATCATCACAAAATACTTCCACGGATTATGAACCTACACATGTTTATGAACACCCTGGATGGAAAGATGTGAAACTTATAGCTTATAATGAGAACTGCAGTGACACGTTACTTAAGGAGGAAGCAATCTTGGTTCTTCCCCGGAAGGAATTCCAGTTCCCGAACGTATTCAGACCAAATCCAGATGGGCCGAGCGGAGGATATTATGACAAAACTGATGAGAATACCAGAAATCAGGTATTCTACCCTGGAGTTGCCGATGATGTGCTGGAATATTTCATGTACATATATAACCGTTGGGGTGAACTGGTATTCGAAAGCAGAGAAATTAACAGAGGATGGGATGGTTATATCAATGACCGGATGGCAGCCCAGGGTGTATATGTGTGGAAAGTGAAAGGTAAATACCTTAACGGAGAGAATTTCGTGTTCGCAGGTAACGTTACCCTCCTTCACTAACCTTTGTGTACCTTTGTGCATCCCTTCGTGTACTTTGTGGTTAATCTCAATACGTAATTAACCACAAAGGACACAAAGGAAAAACATCTCCCGTATTAATCGAATAGTTCTCCACATTTGTCAGAAAAAATCAGCACTTACTCAAATTTACAGTATAATTCATTATTATTACCGGAGATATGTAACCAAATTTCAAGAAATCCGTTTAATTTTATAGATTTAATTTTATCCTCCGGATGTTGATATTTATTCTTGAATAAAATCTTATGGAGGATTAATTTTATAATTTTATTATATCCTTTTTAAGGTTTTAAACTGGTATAATGGCGAAGAAACTGCTGATATCATTAATAGTTCTGCATATATTCCTTAATATTTTCTGTCAGCAGGATCCGCATTTTACGCAGTTTTATGCGAATAAACTTTATCTGGCTCCTTCGTTTGCAGGTGCCACTCACCAGGACAGGGTATCTATGATCTACAGGAATCAATGGCCCTCTATCCCAGGAACATTTGTTACATATGGATTATCTTACGACCATTTCTTTGATAATTTTGATTCCGGTATTGGAATATTAATTCTCAGGGACCTTGCAGGTTCTGGACGTCTAAGTACAACAAATTTCGGATTGCAGTATTCATATGATTTTGAGATTGTACGAGGATGGCATATGAGACCTGGAATACATTTCTTTTACACTCAAACTGGGCTTGATTTTGATCGGCTTTTATGGAACGACCAGCTTACCTCCCCTATACCTGGTTCCATTGAACCCCCAACAGTTGAAACAAAAGGAGATATTGATTTCTCAACTTCTATCCTCACTTATACCGACAGACACTGGTTCGGATTTACTGTTGACCATCTCCTTAAACCTAAAAATTCCCTTTATGAAACTTCCCAGTATATTCCGCTCAAAGTGGCTGTATTCGGAGGTACACAGGTCATCAGAAGAGGCCGCCTTTTAAGCCCGATTGACGAAGTACTTTCCGTTACCTTCCTTTATAAAAATCACTACCAGGTCAATCAATTCGACATCGGCGTATATTGGTATAAGGATCCTCTTGTTTTAGGACTGTTTTACAGGGGAATACCATTTTTAAACAGGGAAGTTAGAGGAGATGCAGTCGCATTTCTTACAGGATATAAAATTGAAAATTTCAGCGTGGGTTATTCATACGATTTCACAATCTCCAAACTTCTCAATACTACGGGCGGATCTCACGAAATCTCCCTGAATTATGAATTTAACACAACCCGTACCAGGAAAAAACGAAGAATGATACCTTGCCCTGAGTTTTAATTTAATGTATTAGGTACTTATCCATTCAAACTATTATATTTGTATCCTTAACCTAATTATTTATTAATTATGAAGAATATCAGTATTATTTTAAACATTGTTCTATTCATAGCCCTGGCGGTTCTGTATGTACTTCATTTTACATCAGGGAAAGCAAAAACAGCGGATAAGTTTGCCTCAGATGCGTCAAAAACTAATACTCTGTCCTCAGAATTACCTGTAGCATATATTAACATTGACACTCTGCTTTCTAAAATGACAATGTATATAGACCTCCAGGATCAGCTTAGTAAGAAACAGCAAAACCTCGAAGCAAATTTTGCATCAAAATATAAGTCATTTGAACAAAGTGTCAATCAGTTTCAGAATGAAGTAAGTAAAGGATTACTTACACGCAGCGAGATGCAAACAAAAGACCAGCAACTTGCCACTGAAAGAACCAAACTGGAAAGCCTCCAGAGTGAATATCTTAACCAGATGCAGGAAGAAGGAATGGTAGGTCATCGCAAGGTTATCAACTACATTATGGAGTACCTTAAAGAATATAACCAGGACAAAAATCTTCAATATATCTTCAGTTATAGTTTTGGAAGCAATCTGCTATACGCTAACGATAATAATGATATCACTTCAGAAATCATTACAGGTCTGAATGAAAAATACAACCTGGAAAATGTGAAAAAATAATTCTATCTATGGGATTCGCAGATCATTACCTTGCGAAGCATTATGAAAATGTTATTTCATTACATACACCGCCTGATGATGATCTGAATATTATCGTTACTATTCCTGCCTATAATGAACCTGGGCTTTTTCATACACTTGAATCCTTGTTTTTATGTAATCCTCCCGAAGGTAAGGCAGAAGTACTCATTCTTATAAACTGGCCTGAGAATGCTCCTGAAGAAATAAAACAAGAGGACAGAAAGTTATTTCAGTCTCTAAAAAAATGGATAGAAGAGCATAAAAGTGACTTCATTACTTTTTATACATTCCTTCATGCCGACATACCGGGAAAATATGCAGGGGTAGGGCTTGCCAGAAAAATACTCATGGATGAAGCTATAAGGCGCTTCAATATTATTTCTCAACCTTCAGGAATTATTGCTTCACTCGATGCTGATGCATTGTGTACCAGTAATTATCTCACTGAACTTGAAAAACATTTTATAAACAATCCTAAAACAGATGGTTGCGTTATTTACTTTGAGCACCCGCTTTCAGGCAGTGAATTTTCGCAGGACATCTATCATGCTATCTGTTTATATGAAATTCATTTGAGGTATTATGTGCAAAGTATCAGATATACCGGGTACAGGAATGCATACCATACAGTTGGATCTGCGTTTGCAACAATTGCAAAAGCATATTGCAGCCAGGGAGGGATGAATAAAAGAAAAGCCGGAGAAGACTTTTATTTCCTGCAGAAATTTTTTGACCTTGGAAATTTCTCTGAATTGAATTCTACCTGTGTTATTCCTTCACCGCGGCCATCTGACAGAGTGCCTTTCGGAACCGGCCCTGTTATACGAAAACTGGAACTGGAAAAATTACATATGCTTTATACCTACAATCCTGTTTTATTTGAAATCTTAAAGGATTTTTTCTGTAAGATACCATATCTGTTTACTAAAAAAAAGATCCTGCCAGACAGAACCGTGATACAAGGATTACCCGCATGTATCAGGGAATTCCTGGAAAAAGAAAAATTTCATGAAGCATTGACTGATATTATAGGGAATGTGGCCTCCCCTGAAACATTTAAAAAAAGATTTTTCCGGTGGTTCAATATGTTTAAAATCCTTAAATTTCTGAATTATGGCAGGAAATTTTATCCTGATATTCCTGTAACACAAGCTGCATCGGAGCTGCTTAATAAAACAGGTAGAATGAATTTTTCTTTGGACGATCCTATAAAACTTCTGGAAATATTAAGGCATCTGGAAAGAGGTCACTTTAAGGATTAATTACGAATATTTCTTCGTTATCTCGTTTCATGAGATATTGTTCACGGGCAAACTTTTCAAGACTCCCGGCATCTTTCCTGAGTTCTGATAACCTTGTAGAATCATTGATAATTCGTTGACGATAATACTCACAGTCACTTTTTAACTGGCGGGATTCTTTTATAAGTCTCTTTCTGACAATAAGATTATTATTGTCAAAAAATATCAGCCAGACAAGAAAGATACTCAGAACGAGAAGATATTTATTCCGGATCAATGAAAAAAATATAGATTTAATACTTTTCCCCATGCTGTGCATATTATGAAACGAAAATATGAAAAAAAACAGAGACAGGTGAAAAAAGAAATTAACACAAACTTATTGTTCATCCATAAATTCGTATCTGTAATCAGAAGCCGGGCAGAAATTTTCTTTAAGACTTCTTACTGACGTCCAGCGTAAAAGATTAAATATAGACCCTGCTTTATCATTGGTTCCTGATCCGCGAGAACCTCCGAAAGGTTGTTGACCTACAATTGCACCGGTGGGCTTGTCATTCACATAAAAATTACCAGCAGAATTAACCAGTTTTTTTGTTGTCAGTTCAATAACACTTCTGTCTTTTGCAAATAACGCTCCTGTTAAGGCATATATTGAAGTTTTATCGAGAACATCAAGTGTTTTCTCGTATTCTTTATCGGGAAAAACATAAACAGTAAGTATCGGGCCAAATAATTCCTCCTTCATGGTAAAATGACCGGGATCACTGGTAAGCAATATGGTAGGTTCCATATAATACCCTCTCGATTTATCATATTTTCCACCGATAATAATTTCTATTTTCCTGTCTTTTTTAACCTGTTCAATTACATTAACCAGCTTGATATAGGAAGGCTCATCAATTACCGCATTAAAAAAGTTACTGAAGTCTTCCGGTGGTCCCATTTTAATGCCAGCGATTACGGTTTCGAGTTTTTTCCTGGTTTCATCCCAAATACTTTCGGGTATGTAAGCACGTGATACAGCGGAACATTTCTGCCCCTGGTATTCAAATGCTCCCCTGATAATACCTGCAACCAGGTGATCTGTGTTTGCACTATTATGTGCAATAATAAAATCTTTCCCTCCTGTTTCCCCAACAATACGTGGATATGATTTATACAAATTTATATTTTCTCCTATGGTCTTCCAGATATTTTGAAAAACCTCTGTAGAGCCGGTATAATGAAATCCCGCAAAATCAGGATGACTGAATATTACTTTTCCTGCTACCGGGCCAGATACATGTACCAGGTTTATAACGCCATCTGGTAGCCCGGCTTCCATCAATACCTCCATAATTATCCGGGCAGAGTATATCTGTGCATGGGAAGGTTTCCAGACAACTGTGTTACCCATTATTGCCGGAGCAGTTGGGAGATTTCCTGAAATAGAAGTAAAATTAAACGGTGTAAGCGCAAATACAAATCCTTCCAGTGGACGATATTCTACCCTGTTCCAGCTATGTTCCGTAGATATTGGTTGTTCGGAATAAATGTCAGTCATGTAAGCCACGTTGAATCTGAAAAAATCTATCAATTCACATGCGCTGTCAATTTCTGCCTGGTATACATTTTTCGATTGCCCTATCATAGTAGCCGCATTCATTTTAAAACGATATTTCCCGGCTAATAAAGAAGCTGCTTTTAAAAAAATGGCTGACCTGTTCTCCCAACTCATCTCATTCCATTGCTTTTTAGCTTTCATTGCAGCATTTATTGCCATTTTGACATGAGAGGCATTCCCCCGATGATAATGACCTAATAAATGGTGAATATCATGGGGAGGATAAACAGGTATTCTGTCATTTGTCCATATTTCTTTACCATTGATGATCATTGGCATATCAACCATTGTTGAACGGGCTTTTTTAATCTCTTCTTTTAAGGCTGCCCTTTCCGCAGTTCCCGGTGCATATGAAAATACAGGTTCATTCTGCACCTCCGGTATTTTATAAAATCCTGTTGACATATTATGATGTTTTTGATTCCTTAATGAAATTGTTATTTTAAACTTTCAGTATGTACCGCATTTGCGGAAATCTTACATAACAAAGGTTTGAGTCTACTGCGAAAGATCATTTCCCCCTAAATTACTCACTTCGTTCGTGAGATCGCTACGCTAAGTTCCCCAAGGGGGACTTTTGCAAATTACTGATTTAGGAGGAAATGATTTTTTGAAATAAACTCAACACTTAAATATATTCATTTTTCTCTTCTCAATAATAATTTATAAATATATTATAAAACAGGTATTTTACTGTCCAAATAATTCAATTGCAATACTTTATAAAGGTTTTATTTTGATTTTCCACTATAATTACGTATTTACTTTCAGGATATAAGTTATAGTAAGGATTTCTTTTCTATCTATAAATGAGATCATTCTGAAAAAAATTTCTGATTTTATACAGATATGATATTTACCATAACAACTTTTATTTTGTTTACCTGCTGTAACATATTGTTTTTTAACTTTCTGTTCTTTTGGAGTTCACATTTTACATTCCTATTTTTACCCGATAAAAAACAAAAATTATGGAGGATAAAAGGATACTTGAAATTACAAATGATGTAAGCTGGATAGGAGTTTTGGATAAGGATATTGTAAGGTTTGATATTGTAATGGAAACGAAATACGGGACAACGTATAATTCATATTTCATTAATGCGGAAAAGAAAGCCCTTATTGAAACAGTAAAAGAATCTTTCTGGCCTGTTTACCTTGAAAAAATCAGAAAACTTACTGATCCTGTGAATATAGAATATGTGATTTTTAACCATACTGAACCTGATCATTCAGGATCACTGAAACACTTATTGGATCTGGTGCCTGGTATTACTGTTATAGGTAGCGGGCAGGCAATTAATTATCTTTCTGAGATTATTGGGAAGCCCTTTAAATCCATTAAAGTCAAAGATGGTGATTTCATAGACCTGGGTAATAAAAAAATCAGGGTTATCGGAGCCCCGAACCTGCACTGGCCTGATACGATTTATACCTACCTTGAAGAAGACAAGCTTCTGTTTACTTGTGATTCTTTTGGGGCTCATTTTTGTCATGAAGAGGTCTTCAATGATCTCACGGGACCATACGATGAAGCATTTACCTATTATTTTGATGTGATCCTTAAGCCATTCAGTAAATTCATGCTTAAAGCAATTGAAAAGATCAGAAATTTGCAGATAAAAACTATATGTCCTGGTCATGGACCTGTATTGCGGGAAAACTGGAAAAGATATGTTGATCTTTCTGAGAAATATGCCAGGGATTATCTTGAAACAACACAACATAAAAACAACAGGGTTCTTATTGCATATGTTTCTGCTTACGGATATACCAAAGATATGGCTCAAATCATAGCAGACAGTATCAGCAGTAAAGGCAATTTTAAAATTGACCTGGAAGACATTGAACACGCTTCAAGTGGGGAGATTGAAGAGATGATTGTCAGGAATGACGCTTTGATAATTGGTTCTCCAACCATAAACCAGAATACTCTTTACCCGGTATATAAGTTATTATCAGTTATTAATCCTATCCGCGACAAAGGAAAACTTGCAGCAGCCTTCGGTTCTTATGGATGGAGTGGTGAAGCTGTAAAAATTATTGAAGATTCCCTTAGAAATCTTAAACTTAAAATTGCTTGTGAAGGCTTATCTGAAAAATTTTATCCCAATAAAGAAAAAACCGATCAGCTTAAAGATTTTGGTAAAAGATTTGGGGAGTGTTTGTTGGCACTCCCTGAAGCTGAAGATAAAAACTAATTTCCAGGTTTAATTAATAATCACAATTTTGCCACTAACGACCGGGGAATTATTTTTTAATATCCTGTAAAAATAAACTCCTTTCTTTATATGTTCTGTATTATAAAGGAACAATGAATTCCCTTCCCTGAATATTTCAGAATGAAGCAGGGTACCGGTAAGACTGTATATCTCAAGTTTATGTGCAGTGGTAAGTGTCTCATTAAAATGGAAATATACGTGATCTCCGGCAGGATTGGGGAATATCGTTACCTTAGGTTGTACGGGTATCTGTATTTCCGTGTTCCCACCGGTAGGAATACCATATTCGGATGAGGCTCCTGCCTGGTAAACTTCTTTTGTCTTTTCATCCTGTACAAAAGCAACCACAGCAAGTTTACCTGTATTAAATACATTTTCAGGATACCAGGATAAATTATAGCTTTCAGTCTGACCTGAATTCCAGTTTTCAGGTAATTTTGTTCCTCCTGCATCAGGCAGCAGAACTTTTACAACATTTTTATAAACAACAGAGCCAGAGAGTCCAACCAGGGAAGCTTCAATTTCTTTCTCCACTATTACGACATGCAGAGTAATTTCTTTCTTATCAATATTTTTAAGAGAAGTAATCTCCACTTTTGCAGTAATATTATCTTCAACCCATAATTGTGTAATTTCCATTTCAAATTCAGGGTCGATAAATGATCTCAGGCTCAGGTCAAGCTCATTAAAGTCCGAAAGATAGAAGTCATACCTGCCTTTACCTTCCAGACCTCCATCCATTATTGAATATGGAGTAGAGGAGACACCGTAAAACAATGATCTTGCAGCAGGATCAGCCTGGTTATGTTGGTTTATAGGATCATTTCCAGGGAAACTTGTATGATAGTTCACTATGGCAATATCGTATGGTTTAGCTGCAGCTACATTATTTACAGTATTATCAGCAGCAGGACTCTTAATGTCTGATGTATTGGTGAAATGTTCAAGGAGAACGAGTCTGGAGCGTTCACTGATCAGTATATTATTAAAAGCAAAACCTTCATTATTGAGGCCTGTACCATTTGATCCATAAGCTATTCTGAGTCTGACTTTTGGCTCCCCGGCAAGTTGATCAAGATCATGGCGAACATCTGTCCACGTTGTATCAGGTAATCCATTTGCCGGTGCTGTCCACCCTACCTGTTGACCTCCCGGTTGGCCAGCAATCTGGAAAGAGTTATACCAGTTTATACCATCTCCTATAGTTCCCAGATTTTGCCATGTTGATCCATTATCTATGGAGAACTGGATAATTCCTCCATCACGATTTTTCTCAAAATATTTCCAGACATCCAGTCTTATCATAGGTTTTACTGAACCCCGGAAATCAAAGCATGGACTTGATATCCATGACTGTTCCATGTCTGTTTTATTTGTAATATCTGTAAACCAGGCATTTATACCATTAATTGGCGCACCGAAAGCAGTGCCTGTGGTTGGACCATAGGCCCAACTGTTGACTGAAGTTCCCCCGGTATTTTCAGGTACCCAGCCGTAGGTTCCATCCTCAAAATCTTCATAATAATCTCCGTCAGAAAGATGTACTGTAGGACGCAGATAAATGGTTTTTCTTATAGTATCATAACATCCCAGGTTTGTGGTTAATGATAACGAAACATCATAATAAGATAATGCAGGAAAGATAAATTCTGCATTATGGGAATCCAGAGTATCAAGGGTCGTTATTCCGTCTGTATCATAAAACACCCAGGTATAAGTGCTCACAGGAGTATTGCTTTGAGAAGCATCTGTAAATTTAATAGAGTAATCAGTTGCATAACATTCATTGTCCCAGGTAAAATTTGCCCTGGGTTTATCTCCAATATCTATCTGTTTGACCAGGGTTTCGTAACATCCTTTTTCTGTTTCTGCAGAAAGCCGTACATTTCTTAAACCTGATGTACGATATAAATGTTTGGGTTCATAAAGATCAGAGTTGTTCTCAGTTTCTGTAGCAAGGTTATTACCAAAATTCCATTGCCATTTAACAATTCTGTCATTTTGAGTGTTTGTTGAATTGAGAAATTGAGTTGAGTCCGGATCAAAGATATTTACACAAGGATCCTGTATCCCAAAATTTATTGATGGTATTTCGTTAATAATCACAGTTTTATTTGATTCTTTTAAACAGCCGTATTGTGAAGTATATGTATAACGCACATTATTTTCACCAAGGTTGGCATTTACAGGATAAAAAATATTATCTGCTAATCCGGACGTTGCAGAAAAAATTCCTCCCAGCGGTGCTGCTATTAATTCAAGAGACCCATCATTTTTACAAAATTCTGTTCCGTCAGATAGATTAATGAAATCAACTTTGCCAATAGAATCAACATAAACATTTTTATTTATTTCAAATTTTGTACCTGCAAAATCCAAATAATGATATGTAATCAGATGACTTCCTGCAGTGGCTGTTACAGGATTAAAAAGTGCTTTATCCGATGTAGTATTGGTTATACCATCACCTGTGAAATAGCCTCCGGGTAGTCCGTTCGCAGAACTTCCGGTAATTTCAAAAGGTGTTTCACTGTAACAAACAATACCTGATTCCCTGAATCCCTGGATCAGGGCTTGTGATTCAACAATGGAAACATATTGTGTATCTGCATTTGCACACGAATGAATATCTGAATACTGGTAAGTAATCTGGAAGGTCCCTAAACCTGCCAGTCCCGGGCTGAAAAGGTTATCACTTGAGCTGACCCCTGTTCCGGAAAACTGTCCTCCTTCAGGAATTCCTGTGCCAACAAGAGATATCGGAGACTCATTTACATTAAATGTTTCTCTTAGATTCAGGGTAACTTCAGGCAATGGATAAATTATTACTTCTTTGGATTCCTTGCTGGTGCACCCGTAATTTGAAGTATAAATGAATTCTATATTATAAACGTCCGGATCAAGATTATAGGGTCGGAAGAATGCACTTTTTCCCAGTGAAAATATTCCTTCCGGAGGACCTGTAAATAATCCGGTACCACCGGCAGGACATAATGCATTTAATGTTATTTCACCGGCAGTTTCGCAATAACCTTCAGCCAATCCTACGAAATCCACAATCCCTGTTGAATCAACAAGTATTGTTTTTGAGATCTGAAATTCAGTATTATTTATATCAATATAATTATAATATATAGTATGATTTCCTGCACCTGCTGTTACCGGGTTAAAAGTAGCAGAATCAGGACCTGCAGAGGAAATCCCGTTTCCGGAGAAAAATCCACCGGGTAATCCGTTTGTTGAAGTTCCTTTAATGTTAACAATGTCTGCATCGTAGCAAACCACATTGTTTACAGGAAATCCTTCAATGGTGCCATTTGCCTGTAATACAGAAACCTCCTGGCTGGCATTGGATACACATCCATTAGCATCCTTATATACATAAGATATAGTGGTTGCTCCCAAACCTGCAAGGGAAGGACTAAAAAGGCTTTCACTGCTTGTGACTCCTCTTCCGGAGAATTCTCCTCCTGCGGGAAGAGCAAATGGTATAAGATTAACTGAACTTTCTGTAATATTAAAAGTGGGTCGTATTAAAAGATTTAAAGAAGGCAGTGAATGTATTGTAACTGGTTTTGAGGTTTCTGCAGGGCATCCAAAATCTGAAATATATTCATATCTAATAGTGTATGTTCCGGCTCCTGCAAGAGATGTTTGCAGTTGTGCCGTTTTCCCTGCTGAGATAAATCCGTTTTCAGGACCATAAAAATTCCCTGTTCCTCCTGCAGGTGAAATGCCAGTAAGATTAACAAATCCATGGTCAACACAATATTCCGGCATTAAACCAACAAAATCAATTATACCAACTGAATCCACATACACAACTTCTTCAATGGTATAAACAGAACCAAGCTCAACATACTGGTATGAAATAATATGGTTGCCTGAACCTGCTTTAACAGTATTAAAAACAGCAGTATTATCACCATTATCATAAATTCCGTCCCCGCTGAATTTACCAGGATCTCCTGCGGTCATTACTTCTATATTAATATCTCCTTCTTCATAACAATGAACGCCACTGGAATTAAACCCGGTAATCACTCTGTCTGCTTTCTGGACACTCACAGGATATCCTATGGATGATGAACATCCATTAACATCAGTATAGGTATACGTGATCAAATATGGTCCTCCCAATCCTGCAACGGAAGGATAAAATTTATTTTCAGAGCTCACTACTCCCGGACCTGAGAATATTCCCCCCGGGGGTGTTCCTGTAAGAGTGAAAGGATCTTCTGCAATATTAAATGTATTTTTAATTGCAAAATCAACCACAGGAAGAGGATTTACTGTTAAAGTGGCAATGAATGATGCTCCGGGACAACCCGCACCGCTTTGAGGTGTTATATTAAATGTCACTGTTTGAGCAGTACCTGTGTTATTTGTAAGGTTCCCTGAAATATTACCTGAACCGCTACCTGGCATACCGGTTACATTAATAATATTATCTCTTATCCATGAAAAAGTTGTACCACTGACATTGTTATTATTTATCAACTCTATCTCCTGCAGCGGTAATCCTGAGCAAACAGCCTGATCTGCTGGTTTAGCCATACCGGCAGGTTCTGGATTCACAGGCATTGTAATGTTAAAGGGAGCCCCGGAACATGAACCAGTTTGTGAGATGGGTGTAACAGTATAAACTGCATCCAATGAATTTCCGGAAAAATTAAAAAGAGTCTGATTAATATTATCAATGCCGTTTAACACTCCTCCTGTCAATCCAGCCGGGAATGAAGCGGTCCATATAAATGAACAGGACACACTGTTTGTAATATTATCCTGAGGATTTTTATCGAAAGAAGTGCCTGAGCAAATAACTGTTTCAGTGGTATTTGTCCCCACTGGCTGGGATTGTACAGGAACAGTTATAGTATATATTGATCCTTTGCATGACCCGGTAACAGCAACCGGAGTAACTGTATAAACAGCATTCAGTAATCCACCGGTCAGATTATTAATAGTCTGGTTTATACTACCAGCGCCATTTGGGGATCCTCCTGTCAGTCCAGCCGGATAAGAAGCTGTCCAGCTAAATGATCCCGATATTCCATTGGTAATATTATCCTGTGGATTAAAACTAAAATTGTTTCCTGAACATATAACTGTTTCTGTTGAATTTGTACCTAAAGGTTCCGGCCAGACAGGAACAGTAATAGTAAAAGTCGAACCGGGGCAGGATCCGGGTGATGAAGTTGGGGTGACAGTATAAACCGCATTTAACACATCTACCGTAAGGTTAGTCAGAGTTTGGTTGATATTCCCCGTTCCGCTTCCCGCACCACCGGTCAATTCAGCAGGATAAGATGCTATCCAGCTAAATGTGCACAGTATCCCATTGGTAATATTATTTTGTGGATTTATATTAAAAGGTAGATCTGAGCATACCTCTGGTTCTGTTGAACTTGTCGCGACTGGTTCAGGTTTCACAGGAACAGTAATAGTAAAATCAGAGCCTTCACAGGAACCGGTTACAGATGAAGGAGTAACTGTATAGACGGCATTTAATATGTTTCCGGATAAATTTGTTAGAGTTTCATCTATATTCCCGCTTCCATTTGTCAGACCCCCTGTTAATCCCGGAGCATAAGTAGCTGCCCATGTAAATGTTCCTGTAACACTGTTAGTAATATTATCCTGAGGATCTAAATTAAACGGAGTATCTGAACATTTGGCAGGTTCTATGGAATTAGCACCTACAGGCTGGGGTCCTACAGGCACGGTAATAGTAAAAGCAGGTCCGCCACAGGAACCGGTTGATGAGACTGGGGTAACGGTATAAACAGCACTAATCTGACTCCCGCTGTAGTTATTTAACGTCTCGGAGATATCTCCTGTACCGCTGCCGGTTCCGCCGGACAACCCGGCGGGATAAGCAGCTATCCAGCTAAAACTGCATGTTAAACTATTACTAATATTATCCTGTGGATCAAACACAAAAGCATCTCCTGAACATACCGCTGTTTCTGTGGAATTTGATACAACAGGTCGTGGTTTTACCGGTACAGTAATTATGAAGGTTGTCCCAGGACATGATCCGGTCAATGATGAAGGAGTAACGGTATATTCTGCATTTAACACACCTCCGGTAAGGTTAGTAAGAGTTTGGTTGATATTCCCCGTTCCGCTTCCTGTACCACCGGTTAATTCAGCAGGGTAAGATGCTATCCAGCTAAATGTGCATAGTATCCCATTGGTAATATTATTCTGTGGATTTTTATTAAAAGACACACCTGAGCATATCTGCGGTTCTGTTGAACTTGTTCCTACAGGTGCCGGCTTCACAGGGACAGTAATAGTAAAACCTGCACCCGCACATGTTCCCGTTACTGAGGTTGGAATAACAGTATATACTGCATTTAATACTCCACCGGTAAGATTTGTAAGAGTTTCATTTATATTATTTATTCCACTTGCCGCGCCCCCTGTCAATCCCGACGCATAAGCAGCTGTCCATGTAAATGTGCTTGTTATCCCGTTAGTTATATTATCCTGTGGATCATAATTAAATCCGGTTGCTGAACACACCTCCGGTTTGACTGTATTTGACCCTACAGGCTGGGATCTTACAGGCACGGTAATAGTAAAAGCAGGTCCGCCACAGGAACCGGTTGATGAGACTGGGGTAACGGTATAAACAGCACTAATCTGACTCCCGCTGTAGTTATTTAACGTCTCGGAGATATCTCCTGTACCGCTGCCGGTTCCGCCGGACAACCCGGCGGGATAAGCAGCTATCCAGCTAAAACTGCATGTTAAACTATTACTAATATTATCCTGTGGATCAAACACAAAAGCATCTCCTGAACATACCGCTGTTTCTGTGGAATTTGATACAACAGGTCGTGGTTTTACCGGTACAGTAATTATGAAGGTTGTCCCAGGACATGATCCGGTCAATGATGAAGGAGTAACGGTATATTCTGCATTTAACACACCCCCGGTAAGGTTAGTAAGGGTTTCATTTATATTACCTGTTCCACTTCCTGTACCACCGGTTAATTCAGCAGGGTAAGATGCAGTCCAGCTAAATGTACCGGAAATACTATTAGTAATATTATTTTGTGGATTTATGTTAAAAGACACACCTGAGCATATCTGCGGTTCTGTCGAATTTGTCCCGACAGGTTCCGGCTTCACAGGAACAGTAATGGTAAAATCAGATCCCTCACAGGAGCCGGTTATGGATGTCGGGGTAACTGTATATACCGCATTTAATACTCCTCCGGTAAGATTTGTAAGAGTTTCGTTTATATTCCCGCTTCCACTTGATGTTCCTCCTGTTAATCCGGCAGGATAAGAGGCAGTCCAGGTAAATGTGCTTAGTACCCCATTGGTTATATTATCCTGTGGATTAAAATTAAATCCGGTTGTAGAACATACCTCAGGTTTAACTGTAACTGATCCAACAGGTTCAGGATTGACCTCAATTGTAACTTCATCTGATATAGCTGACGCACAAGGTCCGCTTTTTACAAAAACCCTGAATTGATATATTCCTGGTGACAGAAGGTTTTCTGAATGATAAATTGTAGCATTTACGATATCTGTCCACGTGCCTCCATTATATCGTTTCTGCCATTTTTCAACACCTCCTGTATAACCGGTAAGTTCCATATTACCTGTTGAGCTTCCAACACAAACAGGACTGGTACTTCCGGTAATAACTCCTCCGACAGATGAAGGAGAAACACTTATATAATTTGGCTTATTTTCTGAATGGGAACCGTTTATTGTTAATCTTACAGTTTTATTTCCTGTTGTAGTATATAAGACATCATGAGGCCCTACTCCAACAGCTGTGGCTGGTATAGCTCCATCCCCAAAATCCCACTCCCAGGAAGTTGCCCCTGTGGAAGCATCAGTAAACCTTAAAATCTCATTTAAACACACGTCAGTTTTATCGGCTGAAAATTCAGCAGTCTGCCCACTTACAAAACCTGTAATTAATGTAAGTAAAAATATTAATGATAAAAATCCAAGGTTTTTCATGATTCAAAAATTTGCTAATCTTTCATTTTATTAAAAATGGATTCGACAATTACCGGGAATTATCACATGTTTCCATCGGCTTTTGTTTTTATCAGAGTAATCATACTGTTTCCCTCGTGTTCATTTGAACCTGTAATTATGTAACCTTCGTCATTAGCAATATCCATTGCTTCTGCTCTTTGTAGTCCGGTGCCTCCGAATGTGTAAAGGTACTCCTCAGCTCCACCGGGGTCAGTTTTAAGCAGGAAAATATTATGATTTGAGGTTGACAGTTCCTGTGTGCCGGCTATAATAAATCCATTATCACTGGTTACTTTAACAGAGATCCCATAATGATTTACCTGTCCGCCGAATAATTTTGTCCAGGTAATCTGAGCAATCTGTTCCTCAACTTTCATAACCAATGCATTAGCAGTTCCGGTTTGTGGATTAAATGAAGAACCGGTAATTACATAACCTCCTCCCTGTAAAGCAGTAAGAGATTCACCATAGTCATTTCCTGTGCTTCCATATGTATATGGGAAAACTTCTTTCCCGATGGTATTTGTTTTCACTACAAAAATATTTGCGGCTGCCTGTCCGGGTGCAGAGAAGCTTTCTGTGTATCCGGTAAAAATATAACCATAAGAGGTTTCGAGAACGCTTTTACCAATATCATCATTTAGTCCCCCATGTGTTCTTGTCCATAAAGTATCCCCATTCACATCTGTTTTAATCAGCCAGACATCTTTCCCTCCCAGCCCGAAATTTTCTGTAGATCCAACAATGATAAACCCATTATCAGATGTTGTCTTTACATCATATCCGATCTCTCCTTTTCCTTCTTCAGATTTTCCTCCATATTTTTTTGTCCAGATGGTTTCTCCTGCGGAAGAAAGTCTTACAAGATACATGTTAGTGTATTGATTCCTGTTTACAGTAGTATCTGTAATATATCCCAGGATAACGAAACCACCGTCAGGTAATGCTTCTACGCTATAACCCGCATCATTATATCGTTCTCCGAAATATTTCGGTTCCCATACTTTATTGCCGTATTTATCTGTTCGTATCAGTACAATATCATTACCATTAGATACTGTCATTACTGATCCTGTGATTATAAAACCTCCATCAGGAAGAGCTTTTACATCATACCCGACATCCTTCTGATAGCTGCCAAAAAGTTTAAGAAAAGATTCAGCCTGAGCTGGGCTATATGATTCGTTTTCACAGGAAATAAAAATAAGTGGTATAAGAAATACCAGCCACAGGGTAAATGAAAAACCTATAAAATTAGACTTTAGCATGGTATTTATCAGAGTTTTTTAGGTTTATAAAATGAATAGGCAAATCCGGCCGAAACAGCGAAATAATTTAACCGGTAATCGTTATCTTCATAAAAATAAATCAAACTCTGGTCATCATTACCGGGCTCTCTGCTATTATCTTTAGTTTCATTGAGAATTGTGCAATTATAGGATAAATCGAGGAAAAAGAATCCTTTGGATAATTTGTATTTTACTCCACCTCCTAATGATATTGTAATATTCAAAGGATTTCGATTATCGGATATATTCAGCGAGGGGCTTTCAATATCATTATAAAAAGTACCTCCGGTATTTTCATAACTCCTGATAATATTGCTATTTGCGGTAAGCAGCATGCTGGCAATACAGCCGGTTTTAATATATGGATTCAGAAAACTTTTAATTCCAGTATATGAAAAAGATACAGGGATATCAATTTTATCCTGTTTTTCCATATATTTCACTTTGGCAAACGGATAAGGATTTAAATTATATTCGTACCTGCTTTCCCTGAATCTTGGTTCCAGTCCTAACTCAAAATTTTTCCCAAAGTGTTTTATGACAGTTATTCCGGTTTGAAAACCGAAGCCTGCAGATGAATACTTCCCTTCTTCCACATTAAGATCGTGGACTCCGTAATACTCAATTATGCTCACTAACGAAGTATTTATTCCACCATAAATACCCAGTGAGACGCGTGGAAGGTTATCATATTGTTTAAGCAGACCGGAAAATTCGACAGGGTCTGCAGAAGAAGGAATATATTCAGGATATTTTCTTAAAAATTCATTCATATAATTTTCTGCAAGTGTATTATTACCATCGAATACACATGCATTTATCATAAGTTTATATGCCTGTAATCTTTCTTCTTTTGTCAGACCTGTTGAAATGCAGTTTTTCAACAGGTCATATACTTTTTCAATTCGACCGGTATTGAACATTTCCTGGGCTTCTCTTAATTTCAGAGCACAATCACCCTGAGCCCCGATTTCCATTGATATAAAAGGTGCCAGGAAAAAGGACATAAAAGAACAGATCTTTATTATGTTCATTGGGGTAATTATTTAATTTTTATCAATTACTCTTATTTCTATTTCTTTTTTTGGTTGTATTTTGCATGTTTCTTCATAAGGTATATCGTCACCCACATAAGTATTCCATTCATCAATTGTCATATCTCTTGTGACGAGTCCGCAAATCTGGTCGGCAAGTATTTTTGAATACACGGGTCTGACTATCAGTTTATCTCCTTCTGAACTTCCGCTGATCATATAATTGCCGTCTGAACTAAATGCGACGGAGAATACAAATCCTGAGTGGTCATTAAGTATAACAGGAGGGCTGGTAAGGTCATTCATGTTCCAGTAAAGTACATTTCCATCATACGAGGAGCTGGCCATTGTTTGACCATCTGCGCTAAATCCTATATCAGTAATTCTTGCATTATGTCCGCTAAGTATTCTAACAAGGTTAAAATTATCGGCCTGGAATATTTTTATATCGCCATTCATATTTCCTGCGGCCAGAAATTTAAAATCAGGAGAGAAGGCCAGGCTTTGCACCGGGTTGGCAGGATCATTAAATATCTCTGATGAAATAGTTTCACTTTTAGTTCTCCAGATAGTAAGTTTCCCGTCTCTTGTTCCTCCGGCAAGGAGTATTCCGTCAGGGGATAGGGATAGTGCATTTACGCGGGATTCAGTATTAACAAAAAGCAGGCTTTTACCAGTATCTAAATTCCAGTAGTCGATAGTATTATTCATTCCGGTGGTAAACATAGTCCGGTTATCGGGAGATACAGCCACTGCGCGGATATTATTATCGGTACCGGAAAGAAGGACCGGTTGTTGTTTGATATTTTCGAGATTAAAAATAAGAATTCCATTTCTGCTTTCTGAGCATATCAACTTTTTCCCATCGGCACTGACACGAATTATTTCAATGATATTTCTACCTTCGGTTATTGTTGAAAACTTTTTATCCTTATCGGTTAAATCCCATTTCAGGATACTTCCTTCACTTCCGGCGCTGATAAATGATGATGATCCCGGAACAAAGACCACTGATCTCACAGCATCGGTATGGCCATTATATACATTGTAAGTAGTTCCGAGAAGAAATTTCAGAGACTGGTACAATCCGGTATAAATATCCACATCATTCAGGGGCCCGTTAAATCTGTCATAAAACACAAATGCCTGATAAGCGAGCAGGGCTCTAAGGTTGGCATCAGTAGAGGTTTGAACAGACTTAACAGACATTGATTTAGCAGTAGACAACATACGTCGTTGAAATGCTTCATTTTTGGCTTTTTCTGCCTGTTCCCTCTGAAGATTAGCCTCTTTTTCATTAGTCAGTGCTATACTTCTCTGATGATTTGCTTCAGATAAATTTTTTGTTGCCAGTGCAGTCTGTCTTCTGGCTTCCAGGGCGTTTTTTTCTGCCTGGATACGTTGTTCTTCAGCAATTTTTGACTGGTCTTCAGCTACTGCTCTTTGTTCCCGTGCTTCTTCAGCCGCTTTCTTTGCCAATTCGCTTTGTTCCTGGGCCTCAATAGTCTTTTGTTCAGCGAGCATTCTTTGTGTTTCAGCTCTTTGGAATTCTTTCTCAGCTTTTACTTGTAACTCTCTTGTCCACACAAATAATCCCAGTGAGATAATAGCTGCAGAACCCAGTACGAGTGCAAATATCCTGGTGCGTCTTAGTTGCCGTTTCTGTAATCGTAATTTATTTTCTTCTTCCTTTAAAAATTGACTCTCACTGGTGCTTAAAAATACCATTGTTCTTTCAAAAGCAGGATTATATCTTTCTGCCCAGGCTAAGGTAGGTTTTGTTTTTTTTCTCCAGTTAATGGCGAGTTGAAGATCAGGGGGGCGCCACAGGCCGGACCTGCCGGACTGATATTGCATCGCAGACTCAGCTAATCGTTTATACATCTGAACAGCAGCAGCTTCTTCATCAACCCATGCTCTCAGACGATCCCATATCCTCATAAAAGATTCGTGTGATATATCTGCAACTGTATCAGCTTTCAGGTGAGTTTCAGCAGAAGGCGTGATAAACGACCTTCCGGGTAAACGAAAAACATCGAGGATTTTAATAACCTCTTCCTGCCCGATCAAACATATTTCAGCAAGTTTATCCACTCTTGCAGGTTTCCTTACTCCTTTATTGTCAGTCCCTTTTTCTGTTAAAGTACGGAATATTTTTTCGCAAGCCTCTTTTTCTTTTTCATTCAGCTCATCGTAGGCCTCATTTGCATGTTCTGAAAGAGCTTTTTCGAGTCGTCCGATGGCTTCATAATCCGAAACAACCAATGGTTTATTGATATCGTTATGTAAACTCCAGTAGCTCCAGGTTCTCATGAGTGCATGCTGGAGGACAGGAAGCTGATCGGGATTATCTCCAAGGTCATGGAGCATTGTTTCTACCAGTTTCTCTTCTATTTTTGCTCCGGCAACTTTTACAGGGCCCTCAATCACTTCCCTGAAATCATCCCGTGTCATCCTGGGAACAAGATAATTACTGCTGTTTATGAGAGAAGTTAATTCAAGAAATTTTGAACATTCCCCGATAAAATCAGACCTCATTGTAATTATAAGGTATATCGGGATCTCATTTTGTTTTACTAATTCAGTAAGTAACTGTGTATATAAAAAAGCAGAATTTATTTCTGATTGCTGCTCCTTATCAGAGTACCTGAAAACCTCTTCAAACTGATCAATGATAATAAGGATTTTATTATTATCCGGGAATGAATCTTTAAATAACCTGGTAATATCAGGAGGTCGGGAAACATCGAAACTGACATCCTTTCCTGAAACACCTTTAAGTTTATTCAGAAGGTTTACCACGGGGGAATTCCCCGGACGGGAGATCAGTATCTTCCAGTTGTCAGAGCGGGAGGCATCATTATTCTCAAGGGCAGTAATAATCCCGCAATAGATCAAAGATGATTTACCACTTCCCGAGGCCCCGGTAACTGCACAAAAACGATTAGCCAGTAAGGTTTGATATATCTCATCTGCCTGTCTTCTCCTTCCGAAAAAAAGATGGGCTTCACTTGTTTTAAAAGGGCGTAATCCTGGAAAAGGATTTTCAGGGATAATACTTATATTATCTTGTGATGAGGATTGAGCCATAAATAAAAATATCTATTAAGATAATGTAAATCAAAGTCTTATACCAATGATCAAAATATCATCCACCTGGTAAGTATTTCCCTTCCAGTCTTCATGTATCTGGCGTAAAATTAACTTCTGTTCCTCAATGGGTTCTGTATGAATTCGCATTAATAACTCCTTAAATCTTTTTACAAGGAATTTGGAGTCGTCGTCGCCTCCAAACTGGTCAGCATAACCATCTGAAAACAGGTATACCATATCTCCTTCTGAGTAATTATATTCATTGTTACTGAAGAAGCTTAGTTTTTCTCCGATATATCCGCCAACAGCAGATTTATCGGCATCAATTTTTATAAATTCACCATCATGGAAGAGATACAAAGGATTATATCCACCTGAATATTCAAGTATTTTTTTATGTTTGTCAATGCTTATCAGGCAAATATCCATACCATCACGCACGGAAGTATTAAGTCTTGTCTGCCTCAGTGTTTTGGTCACTCCTTCATTCATTGCATTAAGTATCTCCGATGGTTTGGTAATCCCTCTTACATTGACAATATAGTTAAGCTGGTTAAAGCCAACGATAGACATAAATGCTCCGGGAACGCCATGTCCGGTGCAGTCGACGGCCGCCACCAGTGTTTTACCCTTTGTTTCTGTAAGCCAGTAAAAATCTCCGCTTACTATATCTTTGGGCATATATAATATAAATGAATCCGGTATTACGCGGATTACGTAATCATCTGGTGGCAGGATAGCGGTTTGAATTCTTCTTGCATAGTGAATGCTGTCTTCAATATGTTTTTTCTGTTCTTCTATTTCAAGGTATGCTTTCTGGAGTGATTTATTTATTTCAGACAGGATGTTTCTTTGCTCCTGAATAGCGTCTCTTTGTGCTTCAATCTCTTCTTTTTGCAGCATAATTTCAGCAGTACGCTGGCGTACCTTTTCCTCCAGTTCATTGTAATAGCTTTCCAGCTGCTCTATCATCCTGTTAAATTGCTCAGAGAGAGATGCTATCTCGTTATTTCCTGTTATTTCAGCCCTTTCATTTAAATGTCCGTCAGTTATCCTGTTGACTTTTTCAACAAGATTTTTTATAGGATCTGTAATGACGCGGGTTTTACGATAGAGGAGAATAATTACAATAAAGATTGTTATGCCAAAAAATATAAAAAATTTAAAAAGTTCCTGTCTTAGTAAAGTTTGTTCCGCTTCCCTGTCAGAAATTATCCTGATCACAGATTCACTATAAAGGCTTGTATTTTTCCTGCCCATATATATAAAATTGTAGATCAGTTTCTTACCATCTATCTTTTCATAAAACTGGTAATTTCTTTTAGTATCCAGTACCTGTCGGAATATTTTTATATGATGTGGTAATATTTCTGCCTCTTTATTTAATGAAAAAGGTGTTTCTGCTCCAATAAAAAGATCAACGGATACAATGTTTTCCTGTCGGGTAGACAGATCATTGATTCTTTTTTTAATTGCCTGAATTATAGTATCAGCCTGTTGCGAATAAATACCAATTTCGATAATATATTTCCCGTCAAGTGTAGGTTGATAGGTAAATTTTTTAAGTCTCTTGGTTTTGTTTTCCACTGCGAATCTTTCGTTCACAAATTCTCCGCATGAAAAAACTTCCTCAAGCATTTTGCGATGATCCTCTCCGAAGCTAAACAGGTTTAGTCCCCTGTCGTTCTCAAATGTAGTATTTACGATAATCCCCATCCGGTTAATGACATAAATATCCTCAAAGGCAGGGTTCATCCCTATTTCAGTCTGAATTTTCTCCAGACGGGCAGTATCTATTCCGGAAGTTGATTTGAAATAATGGTTAATTAATTTATCGGAATAGTGTCTCATTTTTGGCTGGAGGTCATCTTCAAGGATATCGAGCGCCATGTCCTGCATTTCATGAATATTTCGAATCTCATCAATAATGATATTATTTTTATTTTCATTAGACTCGACAAGAATACTTCTTGTATGTTGAAAATTCAGTACGCCCAGTACAATCAGAGCAATAACTGCAGGAAAGACAACATTTAAAATGAGTTGGCGGAATATAGTAGTTCTTTTCACAAAACTGTTGAATTTATTAAAATGTCTTGATTTTCAGAAATTTTTTTAATAAGTTTCATCCCTTCGTTTTCATTGTCAAAGATAAACTCTCTTAATTTATCTTCACTAATTTTTATTATTGTTGATTCTCTGTTTATTTTAATGAATCTATCTTTTGGGGATCGTTTAAAAATTTCTGAAATCAAAAGTAATACATCATTTTCCAATCTCAATTCTTCTTTATTATTTTTTTTAAGGGATATTTCTCCTTCTGAGACCATAATAATCTCATTTTCACTGAAGAGTTCTTCACATGAATATTCTCCTTTTTGTTTTATATCAAGTATTTCGGAAATTTCAGCAATTAAAGGTAAAGTTCTTCTTTCCAGGGATGAGAAAGTATCTGATTTTTGGAGAATTGTTATTTTCTTCCACTCTCCCGCTGTTGTATTTTCTTTCAGATCCTGCAAGAAATGTTGGAGTTCTTCCGATATATTCCTGTCTGTTCTTTTCAGAATTCCGGGGATTATTTCCGGGTTAAATTTATCTATTATAGCAAGAGCTGATTCCCTTAGTATTTTCGAGGGATGAAATATTTGTGCAATAATATCATCTTTGATAATTAATTTATCATATTTTAATAACTCTCTCATTGTCAGCACTCTCGCATATTCCCCCAATTGATTCATATCGCTGTTCAAAATAGAATAAAATGCATCTGGAAGTTTTATAATATCTACAGGGTATTCTGCCTGGAGGTTTTTAATTTTATCATAGTCTGAATTATCTTCAAAGAGCGGGAACAGGAAAGGTTTAATAGTATCATCAATAAGCATATCCAGTAGTTCAATAGCATAACCTATTCCTTCTGCGGTTCCTGTCTCATAATTTTGCCGGATATAATAGACAGATTTAGGATCGTATGCCAGGGAAAGGAAGGAGAAGATCATATTCATATTATCCTTATATTCTTCTTCAATTACATTGACCAGTTCACATAGAGGAAGTTCTGTCCTGATGCTTACAAGGAGTGTGAAATTTCTGGCTGCAATTTCAACCATTCCTTTAAGTGCGCTAAAAAGTCTTGGGGTATCGCCCCCTGATATATGATGTCCTTCTCTTATCAGCCCATGCAATGCTTCTTTAACTATCCTCATATTATTATTATCGATTTTGCTAATAAGGACAGGTATTTTCCCGGCAGTATCTATGCCTGCGATAGCTCTTGTGACTCTTTTAAGACCTTTATCAGATATTCCTGTTTTATAAAATGCATTTTCCAGTGGTTCCAGGGCATATTTTCCGATACCCAGGATTGAGTGGAAGGCCTGGTGATAAAGTATTTCATCTTCCAGCAAATCGGTCAGGTAGTGTACAATATCTCTGTTATGTACATTCCTTGCGGCCCGGATAGCGCTTGCCCTGATCACAGGATCATGATCACGAAAAAAAGGTATAAGTCGTGTATGGAGATTTTTATTTTCCGAGAGTGCGACATTATATAAAGCATCTTTAAGTGCGGTCACATTTCTTTCCCCGGAAAGAGCTTCTATAAGTAAAGATTCCATCTTATCCGCAGTTTTCTTTTCATCTGTTCCTCCATCTTTTCTTTGCTTAAGAATCCCTGCTTCTTTCCCGGACAAACCCAGGCGATCAATAAGCCTGATTATTTCATTCCGGATATTGTTATCCGGGTTATTGATAAGGGAAGATAATTGTTTGCTTAAAAAACCATTCCAGAGTTGTGGTATAAAGTGCAGGTAATAAAAGAGCTTGCTGTCCTGTACATCAAGTTTTTTTGAAATTCCGATGTCAGATTCTGTATCCCGTGAGATATCAGCTTCCCTGGATTTTCTGAGAGCTTCAAAAAGTGTAAACTGGTATGCATTATATAACATAATTCCTGAAAAGAACCACAAAACAACAATGATCAGCAGAACAGCAGAGTAGTGAAGCAAATTAATAGCAGCGATCAGGCCAAGTCCTGCCAGCATAAGACCTGAGAAAAAAGCCGAAATTTCGTTTACTGTTCCGTCAATCCTTGCCTGGACATCATACCTGATTTCGGCATTTAATGCCTGATACAGAATCTTTGAAGAAGGTACTTCGATTGAGTCTTTTAATGATTTCGCGAATAGTTTACTTAACGAAAGCAGGAGGAAAATAAATACAAATCCTGAAGCTCCTGCGGTAAATCCATAAAGGCTCCCTGAAATAAGTATAATAACTGAAAAAATTCCAATCAATGCAGGGGAAAGAAGGAGGGCTAAACGTAAACCATATGTCTTCATAAGCCTTCCATACAGGAATGTTTTAATGATGACGGTAAATACCGTTAAAGTACCCATAAAAGCACCCAGGAATGAAGCCAGATTTTCAGGTTCAGGATAGTTTTCCTGAGTTATTGAAATAAAGGAATAATGAACAAAAAATGCTGTTAACACCGAGAATACAACAAATAGGGCAACAAGAGAGGTATAGCGGGATTTAAACAATTCAATAAATCCTGATCCTTCTGTTTTTTCTTTTTTGGTAAATTGTATTTTCTCAGATAATTTTTGGTTTCTGCTTATAAACAATTGAATAATCAATGCTGCAAAGATGCTGCCGGCACAGATCAGCAAAGTGTCAAGAATAGCAAATTTCAGTCTCATTAATACGGGAATGGCGTAAGAACTCAGAATGATACCTGCTATCTGTCCTGTGTCAATAATTCCAAATAATCTTTTTCCCTGCCGGAGAGTGAAAATCCTGCTGACATTTCCCCAAAAGCCAAGGAAACTGATGATGGTGAATGGGCCCATGAGTACGAAAACCGCAAACACCAGTTTCTTTGAATCTGAAAACTCAAAACTGACTCTTAACAAGATGGTAGATACTGCTACAAACGTCAGGTTCAGCAATGCAAAGGTGGAAAACTTAAGTTTTTTTTGCAGAATTGTATATATAGAAGTGATAATAATCCCTACAAGACCTGATATAACAAATGCGCGGGGAATAAGGGATGCATCAAAAGCTTTCAGAAATAATGAATGTGCCCCTACATCAAATGATCCGGCATAAATTCCCAGGAAAACAGATTGTAGTATTAAAATAGATACGATTGCCTGTTCTTCTTTTTCAACATTTAAAAGCCTGAATATTCCGGATGACATTAATATAGTTGTTTCAGCAGTTAAAGAGAAAGGCAATTTATGAAAAAATTAATCATACTGGTTATTATTTATCAAAAAATACTGACAATATTATTTAATAGTTATTAACGTTGGTACAATTACATTATACCTGACCTGATCTAAAATATATCAATGACACATCGATGAATCTGTAAAACACTGTTCTAAAATGATTTTCCCTTTCAGGTGGTTGACAGGGTAATTACATAACGAACTGTTATGTAAGAAATTTAAGGTTTATGCTAAACCTTTGCTTTTCCTATAATTATTTATTTTTTTAAGCACTATGTCGGGGATCTGTTCTGACTCTTCAATGATCATTTGAGATTGCAGGTATGATGGTTCTCTTTTACCAAGTGTTTCAGTGATATACTTTAACAGTTCTTTTTTGCCATATCCTTTTAACAAGGGTCTATGTGAGGTTCTTCCTGCAAGCCTGGAATACAAATCTGTAGCTGTTAATTTTAAATAAATCGTTAATCCGTTTTGGTTCATTAATTCCATGTTATCGTAAAAACATGGTGTTCCTCCACCTACAGCCATAAGAAATGATTCTTTTCTCAATATTTCGAGAAGTGTTTCTTTTTCAATTTGTCTGAAATAATTTTCACCTTTACGTTCAAAGGTATTATTAATTGATTCTCCTGTTTTTAATGTAATTACTTTATCCAGGTCAATAAATTCCAGTGCCATAAGCCGGGCAAGTTCTTTACCCAGTGTAGTTTTTCCTGAACCCATAAAACCTATGAGAAATATTTTCAAGACAGATTAAATATTTAAAGATCAAGTGACATCTGGCCATTGTTCGATATTACTGAATTCTCAGCCGGTTTAATCTCTTCAGCGGGTGTTGTTTCCTGAATCATAGGTACAAGTTCCTCAATTAAAGAAACTTCAAATTGGGAAAGTCTTTTCCCTTTTGCTTTAAAGCTTTTTACTCCAATGAATTCAGCAACTTCAATAATTTCAGGCTGACGATTTTTATTCTTCCCTCCAAATTTGATTTCAAAACGGGGGTATTCAACTTCAGTGATCCTGATAAGCCTGGATTGATCATTTTCCCCGATAAAACTCTGTAACTTCTCTGAATCCTCAAATTGGAAGCGTTTTACATAATAATAATTTATTCCGGCATCAAAATATACAGCGGAGAATATTTTCCCTTCCCTGAATTTTTCTAAAATAAGTACATTATCTTCAAAGTGGTTACTGAGGTCAAAATTGCATGTTCGGAACATTCCTGATTTTGTAATCACGAGGATCATGTCTGAACCGATGAATTCCCCAAGGCATGTGCCTCTGCCATCAACATTCAGCCTGGATACATACTCATCCCACCAGATTTTTCTGCCGCCAAGAGTAGAAACTCCTTTTTCCTGCATTACTATCTTATGAACTGCATTTTTAGTTAGAATATTACCCATGGAGGCTTTACCCTTAACAGCAAGGTTACTGAAATCCATTTCAAAAACCAGGTTCTTCAACCTGGGTTTTGGTTTTAGATAAACTTTTACTACTTCTGCTTCTCCATTAGGATTACTGCTCATATATAAAATCTTCGAATTTCTGTGTTCTCTTATAAAACTATATTCCTTATCCCTTGTTATTCCTGTAACCGGGGCTCTCTTCATAAGAGTATAGCCTGTATTTCCATCGAAGTAAATAACATTATATATTGTCCGGGTGTCATTACGTTTGAATACATTTATGCAGAGTATATCTTTCCCCGCGAAAACTTTTTCTGAGATCTTGGTGATAAGAAATTTACCATCCTTCCTGAAAACTATTATTTCGTCAAGATCTGAGCAATCGCATACGAATTCATCTTTTTTCAGCATTGTTCCGAAAAATCCCTCTTCCCTGTTAACATACAATTTCACATTAGCTGCTGCTACTTTTGCAGCTTCGATAGTATCAAAACTTCGTATTTCTGTTTTTCTTTCCTTATTATGCCCGTATTTTTTCTTTATTTGCCTGAAATAATTAATAGTAAACGGAACGATATTTAAAAGGTGATTTTTAACCTCCTCTATTTCACCTTCAATACCTTTAATTCTTATATCAGCTTTCTTTGAATCAAACCTGGAAATCCGTTTAATTTTGATTTCCGTTAACCTGGTTATATCCTCAGTTGTAATTTCCCGATGGAGAAGCTTTTTGTAGGGAGCCAGTCCTTTGTCAATAGTTTGGATAATAGCTTCCCATGTTTCACATTCTTCGATAAGGATATATATTCTGTTTTCGATAAAAATTCTTTCAAGTGAAGAGAAATGCCAATCCTCTTCGAGTTCCTGAAGCCTTATCTGTAATTCCTGTTTCAGCAGGTTCAGGGTGTGATTGGCTGATCTTTTCAGTAATTCGGTAACTGAAGTAAAAATGGGTTTTTTATTATCAATCACACAACAATTCACGGAAACGGGGACTTCGCATTCAGTGAATGCATAAAGAGCATCAATAGTTTTATCGGGGTTAACGCCAGGGAATAAATGAATTACGATTTCCACATTCCCGGCAGTATTATCATCAATCTTCCTGATTTTTATTTTTCCTTTTTCATTAGCTTTAAGTATGGTTTCAATAATTCCGGATGTTGTTTTTCCATAGGGGATATCCTTTATTACAAGTGTTTTTTTGTCAATACTTTCAATTTTAGCTCTTATTCTTACGATTCCACCCCTTTCACCATCATTATATTTTGAAACATCAATATACCCGCTGCTGGGGAAGTCAGGGAACAAGTGAAATGGTTTACGTTGAAAGTATGCGATACATGCATCAAGGAGTTCAATGAAGTTGTGGGGAAGTATTTTGGAAGACAGTCCTACTGCAATTCCTTCAGCGCCCTGGGCGAGTAAAAGGGGAAATTTAACCGGCAGAGCAACAGGTTCTTTATTTCTTCCATCATAGGAAAGTTTCCATTCGGTGGTTTTAGGATTAAAGACCACCTCGAGGGCGAGTTTTGAGAGTCTGGCCTCAATATATCGGGGTGCGGCTGCATCATCACCGGTACTTATATTACCCCAGTTCCCCTGGGTATCAATAAGCAGTTCCTTCTGTCCAAGCTGTATCAATGCATCCCCAATGGAAGCATCTCCATGGGGATGAAACTGCATGGTATGCCCGATAATGTTGGCAACTTTATTATACCTTCCATCATCGAGACGTCTCATGGAATGTAACAGCCTCCGCTGCACAGGTTTAAGTCCGTCAGCTAAATCAGGTACAGCACGCTCAAGGATAACATATGAAGCATAATCAAGAAACCAGTCCTCATACATCCCTGATAAATGCAACCTCCGGGGTGTATCATCCCCATCCCTGACTCCCCCGCTATGATCTGTGGAATCAAAATAATCCTCTTCCCCGGTTCCGGAGGGTATATTAACATCTTCACTCATGACCATTCATCTTTAAACAAGTTGTGCTTCCTCATGTTCCGTTTCTTCTACTATTGTTTTCCCTTCCATTACATCTTCTTCAATTTTCAGATTGTCAATTATAAAATCCTGTCGTTCCGGAGTATTTTTCCCCATATAAAACTCAAGAATTTCATGGATTGTGTCATCTTTATGAAGTCTTACAGGATCCAGTTTTATATCTTTCCCGATAAAATGTTTAAATTCTTCAGGAGATATTTCACCTAAGCCTTTAAATCTCGTTATTTCTGCATTTTTTCCGAGTTTTGTCACAGCATTGTTTTTCTCTTCTTCATTATAACAATATAATGTTTTCACTTTATCTCTCACTCTGAACAAGGGTGTTTTAAGAATATAAAGATGTCCTTTTCTGACCAGGTTTGGGAAGAATTGCAGAAAAAATGTTATGAGCAAAAGACGAATATGCATCCCATCCACATCAGCATCTGTGGCAATCACAACATGTTTGTATCTCAGTACATCCAATCCTTCCTCTATATTTAATGCAGCCTGCAGGAGGTTAAATTCTTCGTTTTCGTAAACAATTTTCTTTGTAAGTCCGTATGTATTAAGAGGTTTGCCCTTAAGACTGAAAACAGCCTGTGTGTTTACGTCACGGGATTTGGTAATCGAACCACTGGCTGAATCACCTTCTGTGATGAAGATCATGGATTCACTCTTCCTTTCATCCGCTGAGTTATAGTGAATACGGCAATCACGTAGTTTCCTGTTATGAAGGTTTGCTTTTTTTGCTCTCTCACGTGCAAGCTTCTGTATTCCGGAAATAGCTTTTCTTTCTTTCTCTGATTCCTGGATTTTCCTGAGTAATACAGAAGCTGTATCGGGATTTTTATGGAGATAATCATCCAGTTTGGATGTAAGGAAATTTATAATAAAATTTCTTACCGAGGGCCCTTCGGGACCCATATCTTTAGAGCCAAGCTTGGTTTTTGTCTGTGATTCGAATACGGGTTCTTCAACTTTTATACTCAGTGCTGCGATTATGGATGCTCTTATATCAGAAGGGTCAAAGTCTTTTTTATAGAAGTCGCGTATGGTTTTAACAAGTGCCTCCTTATAGGCTATCAGGTGTGTCCCCCCTTGTGTTGTGTGCTGCCCGTTAACAAAACTGTAATACTCTTCACCATATTGATTCCCATGAGTAAATGCAACTTCAATATCATGATTTTTTAAATGGATGATGGGATATAAGCTTTCTTCGTTAAGGTTATCGGTGAGCAGATCCAATAATCCGTTTTTTGAAGAATACTTTTCCCCGTTATAAATGATAGTGAGTCCTGCATTAAGGTATACATAATTCTTCAGGAGTGATTCCACATAATCATGTATAAAGTGGAAACGCCCGAACATAGTTTCATCAGGAGTAAAAGTTACGAGGGTTCCGCTATTTAAACCTTCTTTGTTTCCTGAATTTTCAGAGATTAATTCTCCTCTTTCAAAAATTGCTTCACGGGACATACCGTCTCGAACCGACCGTATCTGAAAATGTGATGAAAGTGCATTAACAGCTTTTATTCCCACTCCGTTAAGTCCTACTGATTTCTTAAATACTTTTGAATCATATTTAGCACCGGTATTCATTTTTGAGACCGCATCAACAAGTTTCCCGAGGGGGATGCCACGGCCATGATCACAGACACTGACCTGTCTGTCGTTTATTATCAGCTCGATAGTTTTCCCGAATCCCATCATATATTCATCTACCGAGTTATCAAACACTTCCTTGATCAATACATAAATACCGTCATCCGGTGAGGAGCCGTCGCCAAGTTTTCCTATATACATCCCGGGTCTTTTACGGATATGCTCCTTCCAGTCAAGCGTTCTGATACTTTCTTCCGAATAAACAGCGTTCATAATCCTTCAAATTTGTGCAAATATATACAAAACAAAGGCAGCGGGAACAATTGTTTTTCAACAAGGAATTAACAGCGTACCTTATCAGCAGCAGGATTGATAAATAGCTCTGACCAGAAAAACAGTTTCGGCATTCCTGTGATAAAAATGCCGGGTATCAAATATCCATTCCCACTGAGAATTAACATTACCTCCAGGTAAGGCAGTGTAAATTGTGTTAATTCTTTCTGTTTCACCAGTACTGCTGTTAATAATTTTTTCTTCGGAATCTGTAATAAGGCAATAATTATGATCACTGAGAAAATCCAAATGGGAATCCTGTATATGTTTCCTGATATTAATAATGTCTGTTTCAGATATTTCAATTTTTCTTTTAATATAATCAACTATAAGAATATCAAGTTGATTAAGAATATTAAGAGATATTACCAGGCAGGATTTGGGAAATGGAGAAATTATTTTTTTACCGGAGATTTCAGAAATAACTTCAGGAACAGATCTTTTATTTTTAATTGCGTAATATATGGATTCAACCAGACCCCCTGTTATATCCCCTTCCATGAAACAAATCTTTTCATTCCCCTTGTATTTATTAAGGATTTGTTTAGGCTGACAAATATCAACCAGTAAAAGAGAACAGGAAAGCTGCAATGCTTCCTTTACAGGAAAATCGAGTAGCCAGCCCGAACCTAGTACTACAACCTGTTCCCCCTTGTGTTTTTGAATAGCTCTTATAATGAAATCGTTTGTCTTTTGCAGGTGGGTCTCCCAATTTTTATTTTCCCGGAGGTACCTGTTTATTATTCCTTCCTGGTCTTTAAGATATCCCATTTTTCTGAGGATATTTTTCGGTACATATGGAAACATCATGCTTACAGGTTATCTTGTATTTTTTCAAAAACCATGGATGAGAATTCCTTTACGGAAAGGTCTTTAAAATCTTTAAAGGGTACAGGATCAAGTATTTTCAGAAATATTTTTTGTTTTTTACGGATGATCCAGCCTTTTTTAGGGACAGCGGCAGAAGTTCCCTGGATAACCATAGGCAAAACGGGAACTCCGGCTTCTTTTGCCAGCATAAACGCTCCATCTTTAAATTTACCCAGTTTCCCGGTACGGGAGCGGGTTCCTTCAGGAAACATCACAACAGAACTGCCTGCTTTCAACTCTTTTAATGCTCTGGCAGAAAACCTGGCGTATGCATCATGGGCTCCACGGTATACAGGGATAGAATTGTTAAAACCAAGTACCCAGCCTACAAATGGCAGTTTAAAATTCTCTATTTTGGATGTCCATTTAAAATGTTTGAAAAGACTATTGATTACAATTATATCTACAAGACTTTGATGGTTGCAAACAATAATATGCGGGAGTTTATCATTGAAAAGTTTTTTATTTTGTATTTCCAGCGACCATAAAGGATTTACCCAGATATACTGAGCCCCCCAGAAACAGGAAAATTTATGTAGAAGCCTGAGCCGGGGATCAAACGGTCGGGTTAACAGCCACAATAAAACTAATAACGGAGTGAGAATGATTGAGGAAATTAAAAAATACATCCAGAGAGATACGGAAACTATTATCAAACTTAAACGGTAAAGTGTTGTCACCTTAATAAATTTTAATTAAATTATTAAAGATTTCAATCTGCAAAAATAAAATAGTTAAGGATAAGAACATCATATTTTATTCACAGGAGATAATAAACAGTTTGAATAAGCCAGGAAAGATTTATCTGACCTGAAGAACATACAAAGAAAAGCCTTTATACCATAATGAAAATCGTTTTAACAGGTTTTATGATTATATTTAGACAAAAAAATTCATGCTTTGTATCCGGAATCCCAATACTGATCCATACTTTAATCTTGCCGCAGAAGAACATTTATTGAAAAATTTCAGTGAAGATTGTTTTATGCTATGGAGGAATGATCCTTCCGTCATTGTGGGAAAACATCAGAATACGCTGGCTGAAATAAACCTTGATTATATAAAGGAAAAAGATATTAAAGTGGTACGCAGGTTATCCGGTGGCGGGGCTGTTTTTCATGATCCGGGGAATCTGAATTTCACTTTTATAATGAACGGCGAAGATGGGAACCTGGTAGATTTCAGAAAATTCACTGAACCTATTCTTGAAGTACTCCGGAAACTAAAAATGGACGCCAGGTTTGAAGGTCGCAACGATCTTACCATTGAAGGTCGTAAATTTTCAGGAAACGCTGAACATATATGGAGAAAAAGAGTCCTGCATCACGGTACGCTTTTATTCTCATCTGAGATGTCTGATCTTACCCAGGCTTTGAAAGTTAACCCGTTAAAATTCAAGGATAAAGCTGTTCAGTCAGTTCGTTCAAGAGTTACCAATATCCAGGAACATCTTCCGCAGAAGATAGATATTATACATTTCAGTAACCTTATTATGGATCATATCCTGGAACGTTATACAGGAGCGAGACAATATACATTTTCAAATACTGATATTTCTGAAATAAAAAGATTAAGGGATGAAAAATATTCACAATGGGAATGGAATTTCGGATATTCTCCCGGGTATAAGTTTGAAAAGCTTATCAGGACCAAAGGGGGGAACATCGAGTTTCATATAAATGTTGAAAAAGGGATGATCCAGGATATTAAGATCTATGGTGACTTTTTTCATCGTTATGACATTGACATCATTGAAAAAACTCTCACAGGAACCCGTCATGATCCTGATGAGATAAAGAACTGTCTTTCAGGATTTAATATGGATGATTATTTTAAGGATGTAGGAATGAATGAGTTTGTGGGGGGGATGTTTTAAGGTGGAGTGTGACTATTGAGGCAATGTTATGGGCTAATGTTGTCATTAAAATTGCATAAGAAACTTTTCATGCTTAAAGTGTGACGTGTGACGAGTGACAGAAAATAATGATATCATAGTTTCTTTCGCTAAAGCTTCAGATGACTGATGGCAGAGCTAGGTTTTGCAGATGTAAGTACCCCCTTTTTCCTATAGAATAAAATCAGAATTATTTTATCTAATTTTAACTTGTAGGATTTTGGGAGATATTTACATCGGCTTGTGTGGACACTGGGCTTGCTCTTGATAATTCCGGAGATACGGCTAACTTTGCAAATCGGTTGATGAATGAAAATAACGAAAACATTAAACAAGAAATACTAAACTCTTTTAATAAATCTGTCCAACTTATAGGGGATTAAGACAATCCAAATTATGCTATAACATCTGGAATAATTTGATTATGCCCAATTGTTTTAAGACACTGGATGGGATTATTAAATCGATTAAACAAAAAAATACTTCGTAATTTTAGAACAAAAATGCTAAGATATGTATTTATATAGTTGATAATCAATTAACTGAAGACTCTTCATGTTCTTCTAGTTACAGTACTTCAATGAATCCATTTTTAATGCATAAATTATATCTATTTAAACGAGCTTCATATCTCTTTTGTATTTTTCTTATTAATTTATCACTTGCTTTTTTTAATCCCCCTTTCAAAACAACTTCATTTTCTGCATTAAACCAATAAAGAGAGTTATTTTTCCAATAGAAATCCATGAACTCGTTCATTTTTACAGTATCCCCTATCGTTACATAAGTATATTTGTCTACATTATCTAAACTTCCAGCCGAAAGATTAATGTCATACGCAATGCTGTCTTTATTTAAGCTAATACAACCTAAACCCTTTCTTATTTTACTTGTACAATATATTCCTGTAATAGTATCACTCTGTGCTAAAGAGTAATTTATGCTAATTATAAATAATAAAGTGGTTATTAAAATCTTCATAACTTGCATTTTGATTGTTAAAATGAATTTATTAACATTTTATATTCAAGATCAGTAATTGGATTAGTAATTATTGATTTCCACATGCTATTTACGTAATTAATCCTACTTCCATTTATTCCATATCTCACCCATTGATCATTATATGCCCATCTTTCAGCAAAGATTTTTAATCCAGCTTGGGTATATACAGCTTTATTTAAAGTTGTATTAAAAAATCCGTTACCATAATTTATTTGTAAAATATTATAGAAAGCATGCATGTCACCATTATAGAGCATCATTGAATGGGTTAATTCGTGATAAGATGTATATAAAAACCGTTTACCACTTCCAAGGCTTGGATTATGAAATTCAATCTCGGAACCTGCTGAAGTATAATCTCTTGATGCTTGCAATAAACTTATTCTATTTCCATATGGATCAAGCGGAATAGTGGATGCCCTTGAGTTACCATTATTTCCAGTTAATATCACTCTTGGACAACCTGCTTTGGTTGATCGTTCGGGATGTAATTGGTACATAGCCTCTTCGAGCGTAATTTCTCCATTTTTATATGATTTCCAAATTGCACGTTATTCTTGGTTCAATCCACCCGTCATTGGATTTAATCCTATTTCATTTGCTTTAAGATACCCCGAATAGGTTCCTTCCCCAAACCCCATTAAAGCCTGCAATCCTGCTCCTTCAAAGAAGTCTTGTTTATACATGGTATTCGTGATTCCATTTGAAAAAACACTTCCTCCTGAATGCAACAACCCATTAGGGACCGCACCTGGTACATTAATAAAAGAAAGTCCTGCATTCATCATCCCTGTTAATAAGCCTTTTCCCGCACCGCTCCAAAAATCTCCTCCATTTTCCTTAGAACTGAACCCACCAACCATCCAGGAAAAATCGAGTTGCATTGCTGCAGGTATTAAAGGAGGGAAAAAAATAGCTGCTAAAATTGTGAATATATACTCCCCGCTGGGGTCGGTGAATATTAATGGATTATTCAGGCAATATGAATACCTGTTATAACTCCCCGCATACCCCGGCAACTGCACATACGTATCCGGACTGAAAAACCTTCCCAACATCGGATCATAAACCCTCCCGTTCATGTTTATAAGCGCAAACTCTTCCAAATGCTCATGCCCCGTAAAACCTCTGCCTGCAAACAATGGTATGGATAATGTATCCGTCCAATCCTCCGCATCCCTTGTATTCCCCCAGGCATCAAAGCTATACTCCTTGTAATCATTGGAATTATCCGTGTTCACCATATATACCAAAGAACCTAAATGGTCAGTGTACGTGTGCCATAACTGCTCCTGCGTACCTGAACCTTCTGTAACAAAGATAGCACATAATCCGGTTGGGGAAGATATATAATGGTAATTTTTTATGCTGCTGTTTTCATTTATTCTTTCATAATCACCAAAATAATGCTTCGTTCGTATTACCTGGCCTGAATCTTTGTAAACAGATTTGCGGCGCTGATTATCAATTCCGTAATAAATATCATAGGATATGGTACTTCCTTCTTCTACGGTATCAACAACAGAGGATACTTTATTAAAAGTAGTGTATTTTATTTCCTGCGGCCCGGGACGCCAACCTGGCTCAGGCCTGCTTACAGATGTGAGTGCATGAGGACCGGCATCGTTTTCACCGTAGTTGAAATCACTTCCCACCCCGGTGATGGAAGATATATTTCCGATACCGCTCTCATCGTATATAATGTGCCGGTCAAGATATACCTGGTGGTTTCCGTTGACATAATACGCTATCTTGTTCAGCCTGTCAAGCTCATCATAACCAAAAGTCTCTTTCAAATTCTTGTGGATATCTTCCCGGTACGACATATTCCCCTTATTGTCAAAGCCGTAATTCATCCCCCTGCCATTGGCAAATGTTTGCGATTGTAGTTCCCCGTATGCATCATACCCTGTCTGGGAAGTATAACTTCCCTGCTTGTGGGAAGTGATCTGACCTAAAGGATTTATGGCAAGGCATTCCCAGAGGGTTTTGTTGTTGCCTTTTATGCTTTTCAGGTAACCGTTAACGTTGTAAGACTGACTCACTTTGAATCCGGAAGGATATTCCCTTGTTACCAGGCGGCCGTATGCATCATGGGTGAATTTGTTTTCTATCGTAAGACCATCATACGTTTCCACCATTCTCACCAACCTGCCAAAACCATCATCATCATAATAATATTCCATGCTGTGCTGTGCACTGTCCTGGGTGACAGTACTCAATGCCCCGGTAAACCTGGTATCGTAAACATAAGTTTTGCTGTTTTTCAGCACATCACCGGGAGCATATTGCTTTTCAGTGAGTATTCTTCCCAGGGCATCATAGGTATAAATGGTTTTATTTCCCAGGGCATCTGTCTGACTGACAAGCTCTCCGAATACATTATACTGACTGGCATTGTTTCCTGCATCGGGATCAGAGATAGTATCCCGGTTACCATAAATATCATAGGAAAGCAGTGTGGAATGGCTGCCGCCTACTTTCTTTTCTTTTGGGAGACCTGATGAATAGTATGTTGTTTCAACCGTATTATCCGCATTATCAGTGCTGATGGTTACTTCACCCAGTCCGTTTACAGTCTGTACTGACTGGCGGGTATCACTTCCCCTGCCGTTGGTGGTGGTTGTAGTACGCACATCATAATCATACTCTGTGAATCTTTCATCAGGATAATCTTCCCTGCTGACACGGTTCAGTGTATCGTACTGAAAGACAGTCCAGTATTTATCCCCTGTAGGGTTATATGGCTGGCTTTGCCTGTATATCCTGCTTCTGTTATCATATTTGGTATCCTGGTATATTTCTTCCCCGTCAAAACCTGTACTGACAGAACGAAGTTCCCTGCCAAATTTATCATAAAAAATAAATGCAGGGGGATTGCCTGAGGATTGTGTATATGAATAATACAATGAACTGTCAGGTGCATCAGGGTGGTCGGTAGCCCAGCGTAATCCGGTATATTCCTCGTTACCATCGGGATGAGTGACTTTAATCTGCCTGCCAAAACCGTCATATTCAAACTCCGTGGTAAGATCATTTTCTTCATCTGTGATGGTTTTTAATAAACCATTCTCCGAATAGTAAGTATAGCTTTCTTCATAATCAAGTGCATCCTGTTTGCTTTCCAGGTGATAACCGTCTGAATAATAAATGAAATTCTGCTCCCGTAAAGGTGCACCGGATTCATTGGGTGCAGATACTTTTAGGGTAATGGTGTTCCCATAGGTGTCATACACATATTCTTCTTTCAGTTCCTTTGGAGTATTTTTTTCTTCAAACTTAAATTTCAACATGCCTGTACTGTAATACTCAAAGTCGGTTTTTCTGACAAAATCCGTTTCGCCCGGTCGTTTTTTATAGACAATAATTGAATCAGGTAACCCGATTATTCTTTTATCACTTGAAATTATATTTGTATAGGTGGTTACTGTGGAATCAACAGCTATTAATTGGTCTGTGTCCTGGTAATGACGAGTGTAGGTGGTAAGGGGTAAGAGCTTTTAATCCTTTAGAATCTAATATTATGATTCATATATTTAGTTAAATTTTAGCTTTCCCGTGCAATGAATCAGGAATCTCGGATAAAAGAGGAGATTCTTGAGCTATTTTATATTGATACTGAACAGTTTCATCCTCCATATCAAAATAATTCTCTATGCTCAAACCCTCTTTCTTAAGTATTTGCATAGTAATTCTTATTTCAATATTTCCCGTACCAATTGCTCCCCATCTTTCTAAGTGTTTAATATTTTCTAAGTCTGTTAATTTTCTTCTTTCTAGTGTGCAGTCTTCTATATAATACCATTCTTTTGCATTTTCTTCTATATCCCAGCGAGGTTCATAAGTTCTAAAGTGAGGTAATTCAGTTTCGACTCCTGTCACATCAATATGTTCCACTATTTCCCATAATTTTTTTTGCAAAGCAGGAAATATTCCTGCGACTAAAATTGGTTGTATCAAATAGTCACTATTCTTGATATTATCTATGTTGAAGTCTTTTGTTTTAGTCCAATAATTATAAACTTTTATTAACGAGGGCATATTCACATTAGGATATTTAGATAAATCAATATACGTTGCATAGGCAAAACCAAACTTATTCCATAAAGGTATCCTAATTATATCACCTGTAATTATTTTCTTTTTTGTCATATTTAAAACCTTAATCCTTGTAAATATTTAATCGCTTCTTGATAATATAACATCATTCTAGGATTATTAATTCCTATACCATTTCTGATATTTTGTAATGAACCAAGTCCATATTTATCAATCATCATTTGCTCAAGTCCCCTTGAAGTTTGCTTACTTAGGCCTGAATATATTTCTATTATATCATCAAATCTGCCGGAATGTTCAGCAACTCGTCTTGTAAAATTATTGGTTAAACCCCAATATACAATTTTGCCATTTTTTATACCTTGATACACAGAGTAACCTCCTTTTATACCAGAAGCAGTAGCCACTCCTGTTAAAGGATAAATACCAGTGATATCCCCTGCATCATTTATATAATAACTTATTCCAGACTCAGGGTTAATCCACTTGCGACGTCCCATGTTATTAATCTTGTTCATCCAATCTCCAAAACTGCCAGAGAATTCGGGGCCAGGACCTTCTTCATTTATAGAAAAACGCGGCGGATCCGTATTTCCATGCATTCCATGGTTCAATGCCCCAATCATAAATCCCTGAATAAATCCCATCCCAAATTCTCCACCTGTGACTGATGATACGCCACCTCCAACTATTCCACTTGCCATTCCCATTGTGAAAGGATCTTTAAATATTACTCCACCATAATTGTTTAGCAACGAACCAGTAAAGGAAGATATAACACCTCCTTTAAATGCAGAATTAAAGTCACCATTCATTCCTTGGCTAATAATACCGGAAGCAAGTCCATGGGTTCCGGCTCTTGCAAGTTCACCTAAAATCCCTGTAGTATTTGAAAATAACGTCCCAATCCCATATGATGCAATGGCGGACATTCCTGAAAAAGCAATACTCTTCCCAAAAGCATTCCAATAATTACCACCATTACACCTTGCATATTTACCTGCAATATCAGCTTGCATAAGGGACATTCCAATCCCTATAACCCAAAGAAATTCCCCGCTGGGATCCGTATAGCTCAATGGATTATTGAGAGCATACGAATACCTGTCATAACTCCCCGCATACCCCGGCAATTGCACATACTTATCCGGACTGAAAAATCTTCCCAACATGGGATCGTATATCCTCCCATTCATATCAATCAGCGCAAACTCCTCCAAGTGTTCATGCCCTGTAAATCCTCTACCCGCAAACAAAGGTGTGGATAAGGTATCCGTCCAATCCTCCGCATCCCTTGTATTCCCCCAGGCATCATAACTATACTCCTTATAATCATTGGAATTATCCGCATTTACCATATATACCAAAGAACCAAGATGGTCAGTGTACGTGTGCCATAACTGCCCCTGCGTACCCGACCCTTCTGTAACAAAGATAGCACATAATCCGGTTGGGGAAGAAATATAATGGTAATTTTTTGTTTCACTGTTTTCATTTATCCTCTCATAATCACCGAAATAATATTTCGTACGTATTACCTGGCCGGAGTCCTTGTAAACCGACTTACGTCGCTGGTCATCCAGTCCGTAATAAATTGAATAGGATAATGTTTTCCCCGTAGCTGCCGTATCTACAATAGAAGATACTTTATTAAATGCAGTGTATTTTATTTCCTGCGGCCCGGGACGCCAACCTGGCTCAGGCCTGCTTACAGATGTGAGTGCATGAGGACCAGCATCGTTTTCCCCATAATTGAATTCACTTCCCACCCCGGTGATGGAAGAGATATTGCCGATACCACTCTCATCGTAAATAATGTACCGGTCAAGATATACCTGGTGGTTTCCGTTGACATAATACGCTATCCTGGTCAACCTGTCAAGATCATTATAACCAAAAGTCTCTTTCAGGTTCTTGTGTATATCTTCCCGGTACGACATATTACCTTTATTGTCAAAGCCGTAATTCATCCCTCTGCCGTTGGCAAATGTTTGCGATTGCAGTTCCCCGTATGCATCATACCCTGTCTGGGAAGTATAGCTTCCCTGCTTGTGAGAGGTGATCTGGCCTAAGGGATTTATAGCAAGGCATTCCCAGAGGGTTTTGTTATTACCTTTTATGCTTTTCAGGTAACCGTTAACGTTGTACGACTGATTTACTTTAAATCCGGAAGGATATTCCCTGGTTACCAGCCGACCGTATGCATCATGGGTGAATTTATTTTCCATTGTAAGGCCGTCATACGTTTCCACTGTTCTTACCAACCTGCCATAACCATCCTCATCGTAATAATATTCTATACTATGCTGTGCACTGTCCTGGGTGACAGTACTCAATGCCCCGGTAAATCGTGTATCATAAACATAAGTTTTGCTGTTTTTCAAAACATCGCCGGGGGCATATTGCTTTTCAGTGAGTATTCTTCCCAGGTCGTCATAGGTATAGCTGGTTTTATTTCCCAGGGCATCAGTCTGACTGATAAGTTCCCCGAATACATTATACTGACTGGTAATAGTCCCCGCATCAGGATCGGAGATAGTATCCCGTTTACCATAAATATCATAGGAAAGCAGTGTGGAATGGCTGCCACCTACTTTCTTTTCTTTTGGAAGTCCCGATGCATAGTATGTTGTTTCAACCGTGTTATCCGCATTATCTGTGCTGATGGTTACTTCACCCAGGCCGTTTACAGTCTGTACTGACTGGCGGGTATCACTTCCCCTGCCGGTGGTGGTGGTTGTCGTACGCTCACCATAATCATACTCAGTGAATCTTTCATCGGGATAATCTTCCCTGCTTACACGGTTCAGTGTATCGTACTGAAAGACAGTCCAATATTTATTCTCTGAGGGATTATATGGCTGGCTTTGCCTGTATATTCTGCTTCTGTTATCATACTCGGTATCCCGGTATATTTCTTCTCCGTCAAAACCTGTAATGACAGAACGAAGTTCTCTGCCAAACTTATCATAGAATGTAAAAGCAGGGTGATTGCCTGAGGATTGTGTATATGAATAATACATCGAACTGTCAGGTGCATCAGGATGATCTGTGGCCCATCGTAGTCCGGTATATTCTTCGTTACCGTCGGCATGAGTGACCTTGATCTGCCTGCCAAAGCCGTCATATTCAAACTCCGTGGTAAGATCATTTTCTTCATCCGTGATGGTTTTTAGCAAGCCATTTTCTGTATTGTAAGTGTAGCTTTCTTCATAATCAAGGGCATCCTGTTTGCTTTCCAGGTGATAACCGTCAGCATTATAGGTAAAATTCTGTTCCCTTAAAGGTGCACCGGATTCATTGGGAGCAGATACTCTTAGGGTAACGGTGTTACCAAAGGTGTCATACACATATTCTTCTTTCAGTTCTTTTAAAGTATTTTTTTCTTCAAACTTAAATTTCAACATACCGGTACTGTAATACTCAAAGTCGGTTTTCCTGACGAAATCCGTTTCGCCCGGCCGTTTTTTCCAGGATATTACTGAATCTGGCAATCCGATTATTCTTTTATCTCCGGAGATAATATTTGTATAGGTGGTTATAGTGGAATCTACAGCTATTAACTGGTCTGTATCCTGGTAATAACGAGTGTAGGTGGTAAGGGGTAAAAGGTAAAAGGTATGTGCCAAACACCCTCTGTTAATAATGTCTTTGAAGTATATTAAACACAAATTTTTAACTTCAATTTATAGTATCAATAACCCGGGTATAATATTTATCATCTTGGATGACCCAAGTTACCTCATATCTGTGTTGACCTTGACCGTTAAGCATGTAAATATAAATTCGCCTTTCATCCTCTGACTGATATACTTTACAATTGCTTGCTATTGGTTTGCCCCTTATAGTATTTTTGGTACAAAAGACAGGATTATGTAAATTATTTATTGCACTATCTGGCAATGAAAAGCCATATTTATAGTGGGTAAAAAACACTTCTTTAATTTGAGTTATTTGTGCAATGTTTTCAGACTCAATGCTTACTATTATTTCACTTGCAAAGAGATTACCTTTCTCAAAAAAAGTATAATTATCTGAGCATTTTTTTAATGGTATTTCATTTAATCTTACTTTTGGTAAACTTTCTTGGCTATTAGAAGCTTTAATACTAAAAAATGCAATCTCATTTTTAATCACTCCATCGTGTAATTTTAAAAAGCTTTCATCCCCTTCGTGAACTGTTTGATTTTCTTGTCCAAAGCTAACTTCTCCCATAAGCATATTTATTGTGATAGTAAACATGGTTATAATTATCCGGTACTTTTGAAAAATTGTTGTCATAATTTAATCTTAAGCTATGTTCACAAATCATTTAATGTTAATTTTTTCGTTATGCTCTAATCCAAATTAATAGTTTATTAAATATGGCGAAGCATACATTCCCATTTGCCGTATAAATAATTCTGCATTTAGCAAAACAGGAGCCGTAATTGGCAAAATTGCATTTACATTTACTACTCCAGAGTAAAGGAGTGCCCTTGAAGTATGGTTAACACATCCATTAAATAAACCATATTTCAAAGCACCAATATTTAAAAGATTTCGTCCACTATTAAGTCGATTTGTCATGTTGGAAAGCAATTTACCATTTACATTATTTAATTTAGTAACAATTTGTGGGTGATTTGATCTGATAAATGATACATTTCTCCCAAGTGCTGAATTTCCTTTTAAAGTCAATTTAACATATTCCATTTCCCATTTTATAACACTCAGATTTCTGGACATATTAACCTGACTTCCGTTTTTTGTTAGATTATTGACAATATCTGGACCCACAGAAACTAGAATATCATGTTCAACAGAATTTCCATTAACCACTTCTTTATATTTACCTGAAAATTGACTATGCCCAAAGAGTTTTGGTCTTGATTTAACATCGATTGTTGTACCATTAAAACCAGCTACAATATCTTGAATATTAGCTAAAGCACCAAAGGAATATCCAAGTTTCTCACCTGTAGACAAGTCACCCCAATTGAAAATAGTTCGGAACTCTCCTGTACTAAAATCAAATGACCCAAATCCAAAGCTAATGTTTGGTTGCATCCTCCCCCCACTCAATGCACACATACCCATGGAGTTAAATGCAGAACTGTATATTATTCCTGCTGTATTCGCAATAAGTCCTCCCCCAGCAGCAATCGTTCCTCCGAGGTAACCTGAAAATCCTCCAATCGCAGCCCCTCCTAACACATATCCTACCATGCCCAAACCTGATGCCCCATTGGCTTCTCCTATTTTGTATCCTGTATATGCTCCTATTCCTGCACCTATTCCAATACCAATTTTCACCATTAAGGGCAAAGCTGCCCAAAAAAATTCCCCATCCGGATCTGTATAGGTTAATGGATTATTCAAACAATACGAATACCTGTCATAACTCCCCGCATACCCCGGCAATTGCACAAACGGATCCGGACTGAAAAACCTTCCCAGCATCGGGTCGTATATCCTACCGTTCATATCAATCAGCGCAAATTCTTTTAGGTGCTCATGCCCCGTAAACCCCCTGCCACCAAATAACGGTTCAGACAGAGTATCCGTCCAGTCTGCTGCATCCCTTGGATTACCCCAGGCATCAAAGCTATACTCCTTGTAATCATTGGAATTATCAATATTCACCATATATACCAAAGAACCTAAATGGTCAGTGTACGTGTGCCATAATTGCCCCTGCGTACCCGACCCTTCTGTAACAAAGATAGCACATAATCCGGTTGGGGAAGATACATAATGGTAATTTTTTATACTACTGTTTTCATTTATCCTTTCATAATCCCCAAAATAATGCTTCGTCTGTATTACCTGGCCGGAATCTTTGAAAATAGACTTGCGGCGCTGATTGTCCAACCCGTAAAATACTTCGTACGATATGGTACTTCCTCCTTCTACGGTATCAACAACAGAGGATACTTTGTTAAAGGTAGTATATTCTATTTCCTGCGGCCCGGGACGCCAACCTGGCTCAGGCCTGCTTACAGATGTGAGTGCATGAGGACCGGCATCGTTTCCCCCGTAGGTGAATTCACTTCCCACACCGGTGATGGAAGATGTATTCCCGATACCACTCTCATCGTACATAATGTGTCGGTCAAGATATACCTGGTGGTTCCCATTTACATAATACGCTATCTTGTTCAACCTGTCAAGCTCATCATAACCAAATGTCTCTTTCAAATTCTTGTGGATATCTTCCCTGTATGACATATTCCCCCTGTTACTAAAACCGTAATTCATTCCTCTGCCGTTGGCAAATGTTTGCGATTGCAGTTCCCCGTATGCATCATACCCTGTCTGGGAAGTATAGCTTCCTTGTTTGTGGGAAGTGATCTGGCCCAAGGGATTTATGGCAAGGCATTCCCAGAGGGTTTTGTTGTTGCCTTTTATGCTTTTTCAGGTAACCGTTAACGGTGTAAGACTGATTCACTTTAAATCCGGAAGGATATTCCCTGGTTGCCAGTCTGCCGTATGCATCATGGGTGAATTTGTTTTCCATAGTGAGACCATCATACGTTTCCACTGTTCTCACCATCCTGCCAAAACCATTGTCATCGTAATAATACTCCATGCTGTGCTGCGCACTGTCCTGGGTGATCGTACTTAATGCCCCGGTAAATCGTGTATCATAAACATAAGTTTTGCTGTTTTTTAACACATCACCGGGAGTATATTGCTTTTCAGTGAGTATTCTTCCAAGGGCATCATAGGTATAGCTGGTTTTATTTCCCAAGGCATCATTCTGACTTATAAGTTCCCCGAAAACATTATACTGACTGGTAATGGTTCCTGAAAATAGAGAAGAGAATTTCCTCGTTTCTATAATTAATCCAAGTAAAAAGGAATTTATGATATGCAGGAGTTAATAATTTTAACAAAAGATTGATTTTAATATTCAGAGGAAGATATCAGGGTAATATAATGAATAGAAATAATCAACCTTATTATTTCGCTCTGTAAATTAACCTGATCCCTTAGACTCTGGAATCCTGCAATAATAGAAGGTGAAATATTACCACCGGTAGTTACTAAGATTCTTTTGTAATCATTAAGCACAGGAGAAACTTCAATAGCATTATCAATAAGAATTAAATAAAGATCATCAATATTGATTATTAATTCCTCTTTTGTCAAGCCAGTAGATATTTGCCTAAGTTCAGTTTTTTTCCAGATTTTGTAAAAAATATCCCTGTTTTTATAATTATCAATAATTGAGTCAACTTTGTTTTTGTCTTTTTGCATTGCAACTATTAGTTCCATAAGAGAAGAATATGTACTCAGGTTCTCCATGTATTTATAATAACCTGTATCAATCGAAGAAAGATTAGAATGCTTAACTATTAAATCGTCGTAAAAAGAAAGGATCTCTTCAAGATTCTGAATATCACTTTTTGAAACGCCCTTTTTCAATAAATTTTGGAGTGTAAAATTGTTATTTTCCGATTTGCAAACATTCAATATGCAGAAAAACATAGCCAAAAAAATTGTTTTTATCATTATTATAAGATTTTTATTTATCAGTACCTTAATGCTCATATTTTATCCAGTCATATAAAAACTGATAGTTATTAATTTACGAACCTTAACACTTTATCTTTACTGGGGATACTCAAAATTTTATTTCATAAGGGAAGATTGCTTGTCGCCAGTTTTTTACTTTTTTTATTTCAATTGACTTTTAAAAACTGCAAAGTAATAAAAACAAAAAGTAGTCTAAGTAAAAATTTTCTCATTATATATCTAATCTGTACTACCATTCTTTATCAGCAAGTTTTTTAAGTTGGTCTATAGTCTCTTCGTTATCACAATTTTCTTTTAATCTCTTATTCAGATTGTCTGAAAATTCTTTCGAAACAAGTCTTTTGATTACCAACCGGATGTCTTGAATGATACTACTTATTACATACCATTCATCTTCGTTAGTGATATTAGTCCCGTTTTTAACCTTTTGCATATAAAATCCGTCATAATATCCATGATATTCTTCGTATTCCTTTAATTTCACTTTTGTTATCATATGCTTAATAATTAATAATGAAAGATTATGTTCGTCACATTTGGATTGGCTTTCAATGCAGGATATTCATAGACTCTCCAGATACTTTGTAGATCAACTCCTTTTGCCGCATTTTGAAATACATGAACTTCACCGGATGCACCTTTAGCCCATTGTGTGGACAGGCGCCCCCACATGTTATTGGCTTGTGAACCTGGATAGTAAGGCATATCAGCAGTAAGCTTTAATAAATTTTTCCCCGCTCGTGTTTGACTGAGGGTTGTAAATCCTTTGTTAAGTGCTTGTGCTTCTGTTCCCGCACCGGAAAAAAATGCTCTACTTCCTGTCTTAGCGGCTCCCTCAATCAATTTATACTTACTTGCATAGCCTAAAGTAAATAAATCTGCAATTGCGTATGCTTCCCAAATTGCAGCATTTAAATAATCCCTTTGATTTAGGTATTGCCCTGAAACAATAGAAGGGCCAATAACAGGTACTCCAGCATACCACTTATCCGAACGTCTTTTCCCACTCTGATTAAAAATATTACTCAAAGCAAAATTACCGCCTATAAGATTTCTTATGTTATCAACACCACCTAAAGGTACTTTTTTAATAGAATAGTCTAAATACTTAAAAGCAGTATGATCATCTGTCCAAAAACCATAAATCAGAATATTAAGCTTTCCCTCACCAAGATCTGATACCCATGTTCTTTCTTCTGTAAATATATCATATAGTTTTTCACAGTGTTGTATTGTTGTTCCAATACCTTGTAATGCACCAGAAGCAATCCCATAATAAGTTTTTGGATTTGACCAATCCCAATTTGCCGGATTAAACGGGTTAGACATATTTTCAGCACAATGAAAGAAATTTGCTCCCATTCCACCAAAATGTGCCAAAGCTAAAATCACGAGTGCATCATCAATGCCAAAAACCTCCCCACTCGGGTCTGTATAGATCAATGGATTATTCAAACAATACGAATATCTGTTATAACTCCCCGCATACCCCGGCAACTGCACATACGGATCTGGACTGAAAAACCTTCCCAGCATTGGATCATATATCCTCCCATTCATGTTAATCAGCGCAAATTTCTCCAGGTGCTCATGTCCCGTAAAACCTCTGCCTGCAAACAATGGTGTGGATAAAGTATCTGTCCAGTCTGCCGCATCCCTCGGATTCCCCCAGGCATCATAACTATACTCCTTGTAATCATTGGAATTATCCGCATTCACCATATATACCAAAGAACCCAGGTGATCGGTGTACGTGTGCCATAATTGCCCCTGCGTACCCGAACCTACTGTAACAAAGATAGCACATAATCCGGTCGGAGAGGAAATATAATGGTAGTTTTTAATGGTACTGTTTTCATTTATCCTCTCATAATCGCCAAAATAATGTTTGATTCGTATTACCTGGCCGGAGTCTTTGAAAACAGACTTGCGCCGTTGGTCATCCAGTCCGTAATAAATTGAATAGGATAATGTTTTCCCAGTAGCTGCCGTATCAACAATGGAAGATACTTTGTTTAAGGTAGTATATTCTATTTCCTGCGGCCCGGGACGCCAGCCAGGTTCAGGTCTGCTTACCGAGGTGAGGGCATGAGGGCCGGCATCATCTTCCCCGTAGTTGAATTCACTCCCCACACCGGTGATGGAAGATATATTCCCAATACCGCCATTGTCGTACATAATGTGCCGGTCAAGATATACCTGGTGGGTTCCGTTTACATAATACGCTATCTTGTTCAACCTGTCCAGCTCATCATAGCCAAATGTCTCTTTCAGGTTCTTGTGGATATCTTCCCGGTATAACATATTCCCCCTGTTGTCAAAGCCGTAATTCATTCCCCTGCCGTTGGCAAATGTTTGGTATTGTAGTTCCCCGTATGTATCATACCCTGTCTGAGAAGTATAACTCCCTTGCTTGTGAGAGGTGATTTGGCCTAAAGGATTTATGGCAAGGCATTCCCACAGGATTTTGTTATTGCCTTTGATACTTTTCAGGTAACCGTTAACGTTGTAAGACTGATATACCTTAAATCCGGAAGGATATTCCCTGGTTACCAGGCGGCCGTATGCATCATGGGTGAATTTATTTTCCATGGTAAGACCATCATACGTTTCCACTGTTCTTACCAACCTGCCAAAACCATTATCATCGTAATAGTACTCGATGTTGTTCTGTGCGCTGTCCTGGCTAACAGAACTTAAGGCTCCTGTGAACCTTGTGTCGTAAAGATATGTCTTGGTATTTTTCAGGACGTCTCCCGGGGCATATTGTTTTTCTGTCAATGTTCTTCCCAAGGCATCATATGTATATTCGGTTTTGTTACCTAGGGCATCAGTCTGGTTGATAATCTCTCCAAAGACATTATACTGGCTGGTAATAGTCCCCGCATCGGGATCAGAGATAGTATCCCGGTTACCATAAATATCATAGGAAAGCAGTGTGGAATAACTTCCACCTACTTTCTTTTCTTTTGGAAGTCCTGATGCATAGTATGTTGTTTCAACCGTGTTATCCGCATTATCAGTGCTGATGGTTACTTCACCCAAGCCGTTTACAGTCTGTACTGACTGGCGGGTATCACTTCCCCTGCCGGTGGTGGTGGTTGTGGTACGCACATCATAATCATACTCTGTGAATCTTTCATCAGGATAATCTTCCCTGCTAACACGGTTCAGTGTGTCGTACTGAAAGGTCGTCCAGTATTTATTCCCTGAGGATTCATATGGCAGACTTACACTGTCCACCTGGCTTCTGACATTATATTTTGTATCCTGGTATATTTCTTCCCCGTTAAAACCTGTACTGACAGAACGAAGTTCTCTGCCAAATTTATCATAGAATGTAAAAGCAGGGGGATTTCCTGAGGATTGTGTATATGAATAATACAACGAACTGTCAGGTGCATCAGGATGGTCTTTAGCCCAGCGCAGACCGGTATATTCCTCGTTACCATCGGGATGAGTGACTTTAATCTGCCTGCCAAAACCATCATATTCATACTCTGTGGTAAGGTCATTTTCTTCATCCGTGATGGTTTTTAGCAAGCCATTTTCTGTATAGTAAGTATAGCTTTCTTCATAATCAAAAGCATCCTGTTTGCTTTCCAGGTGATAACCGTCAGCATAATAGATGAAATTCTGTTCCTGTAAAGGTGCACCGGATTCATTGGGTGCAGATACTTTTAGGGTAATGGTGTTACCATAAGTGTCATACACATATTCTTCTTTCATCTCTTTCGGGGAATCTTTTTCTTCAATTTTAAAATGCAACATTCCATTACTATTGTACTCAAAGTCAGTTTTCCTGGTGAAATCTGTTTCACCAGGTCGTTTTTTAAAGGTAATGACAGAATCTGGCAAACCAATTATTCTTTTATCTCCTGAAATAATATTTGTGTATGTGGTTACTGTCGAATCTACAGCTATTAACTGGTCTTCGTCCTGGTAATAACGGGTGTAGGTTGAGAGAGGTAAGAGATGATCATTATAATTTGCAAAATATTGTTTTGTTTTGGAATTAGTGATTTTATCTTCCGAAATGATACTATAAGTTACAATGTAATACTTCCCATTAATAGTTTTGGTTGAAAACCTCATTGTTTTTTAAGATACTTCGTTCCAATTTCCAAGTTCAATAAGATTCACTAAATGGACATAATTATAACTAAAATCATTACACTGGATAATTAAAACTTAACATTTACTGGTGGTATTAAAAATTTAATATCATATGGAGAGATCGTTTGTCGCCAATTTTTTCCCCACTTTATTTTAATATTTCCAATATAACAATCAAAAAAACTTCTAGTATTATATTCTTTTACATTGTCAGGATTTATTTCATTAGCAAATAAGCAATTTAAATCCTTATAAAAGTATCCCTCAATTATGGATTCATTTCTACAAATATCAATTATTGAACAAGCTATCATATCGTAAGAAATAATAATTGAATCACAAGACAAATATATATGGGCTAAATACAAGCTATCATTAATAATTTCCTTTTTTATAATTTCATAATTATAACTTAAATTATCTATATCGGAACAATTTTGAAATTTATACTTATTGCAGTTCCCAATAAATGTAAGTAGAATAAATAAAGTATATTTCATAATTTAATTTTTTGTATTAGATAAGATAATAAAGATTCATTAGTAGAGGGGCCTCCTTTTGATTGGTAAAAACAATTTATTGGATATATCCCTCTCCATTTTGGTTTTGTAAAAAAACCTATAGAAGTATAAGTATAATCAGAGAACAAAGTAATTTGCTTTTCAAAATTATATACTGACCATTGCCACTCCCAAATTCCAAAATCATGCCTGAAATATGCACGGTTTTCTTTACCGCCACCAATTGGCACAGTCCAATTTTGAAGAGCCACAGGAGAATCGTGAATTATACCAAATACTGCTCCTATTGGGAATTGTGTTGGATCAGGTGGAAAACCTAAAGGAAGTTTTAGTTCGTTTGGGGGTTTTACATTGAACCATTCATTTTTATGCCATATAACTTTATCTCCCGGATTTAAAATATCAAATTCATCATAAGAAAGATTATACAAATTCATTATATCAGTGCCCCAAAGATCTTCATTACTATAATTTTTTACTGGAAATGATTCTATGATATCCATATCATTTATTAACAGCACATTACTGTTGGATGAACGCTTCCTCATAAATTCACCAAATTTTTCAAGGTTAGATTCTCTTTTTAAATAATTTTCAATTGAAATACCTGTACAATACCCTTGAACCAATCCTGTTCCTATACCTAAAAATGTATTAAAATTCGGCTCCCATTTAAATGGATTGAATTGCATATTGTTAGCCATCACTCCATTGAAATAGGCATTTCCCAACATAAACAATGCAGTTATAAACCATTCCCCTTCAGGATCACTAAATTTTAACGGGTTATTCAGACAATACGAATACCTGTTAAAACTCCCCGCATACCCCGGTAACTGCACATACGGATCCGGACTGAAAAACCTTCCCAACATCGGATCGTATATCCTACAATTCATATTAATCAAGGCAAATTCCTCCAGGTGTTCATGTCCCGTAAATCCCTTGCCTGCAAACAATGGTGTGGATAAAGTATCCGTCCAGTCCGCCGCATCCCTCGGATTACCCCAGGGATCATAACTATACTCCTTGTAATCATTGGAATTATCCGCATTTACCATATATACCAAAGAACCCAGATGGTCGGTGTACGTGTGCCATAATTGCCCCTGAGTACCCGAACCTACTGTAACAAATATAGCACATATTCCGGTTGGGGAGGTTATATAATGGTAATTTTTTGTTTCACTGTTTTCATTTATTCTTTCGTAATCGCCAAAATAATGTTTGATTCGTATTACCTGGCCGGAGTCTTTGAAAACGGACTTACGAAGCTGGTCATCCAAACCGTAATAAATATCATAGGATATGGTTTTCCCTCCTTCCACCGTATCAATAACAGAAGATACTTTGTTAAAAGCAGTGTATTCTATTTCCTGCGGCCCGGGACGCCAGCCAGGCTCAGGCCTGCTTACCGAGGTGAGTGCATGAGGGCCAGCATCGTCTTCCCCGTAGTTGAATCCACTTCCCACTCCGGTGATGGAAGATATATTGCCGATACCACCATTGTCGTATTTAATTTGCCGGTCAAGATATACCTGGTGGGTTCCGTTTACATAATATGCTATATTGTTGAGCCTGTCCAGCTCATCATAGCCAAATGTCTCCTTCAGGTTCTTGTGGATATCTTCCCGGTACGACATATTTCCCTTGTTATCGAATCCGTAATTCATCCCCCTGCCGTTAGCAAATGTTTGCGATTGCAATTCCCCGTATGTGTCATATCCTGTCTGGGAAGTATAACTTCCCTGCTTGTGAGAGGTAATCTGACCTAAAGGATTCATGGCAAGGCATTCCCACAAGGTTTTATTGTTACCTTTTATGCTTTTCAGGTAACCATTAACATTATAAGACTGACTCACTTTAAATCCGGAAGGATATTCCCTGGTTGCCAGGCGGCCGTATGCATCATGGGTGAATTTATTTTCTATCGTAAGACCGTCATACGTTTCCACTGTTCTTACCAACCTGCCAAAACCATCCTCATCGTAATAATATTCTATGCTGTCCTGTGCACTGTCCTGGGTAACAGTACTCAATGCCCCGGTAAACCGGGTATCGTAAACATAGGTTTTGGTGTTTTTCAATACATCACCGGGGGCATATTGTTTTTCAGTGAGTATTCTTCCGAGGGCGTCATAGGTATGGCTGGTTTTATTTCCCAGGGCATCGGTCTGACTGATAATCTCCCCGAACACATTATACTGACTGGTAATTGTCCCTGCATCCGGATCAGAGATAGTATCCCGGTTACCATAAATATCATAGGAAAGCAATGTGGAATGGCTGCCACCTACTTTCTTTTCTTTTGGCAGTCCTGATGCATAGTATGTTGTTTCAACCGTGTTATCCGCATTATCTGTGCTGATGGTTACTTCACCCAGACCGTTTACAGTTTGTTCTGACTGGCGAGTATCACTTCCCCTGCCGCTTGTGGTAGTTGTATTACGCTCATCATAATCATACTCTGTGAATCTTTCATCAGGATAATCTTCCCTGCTGACACGGTTCAATGTATCGTATTGAAAGGTCGTCCAGTATGTATTCCCTGAGGATTTATATGGCAGACTAACACTGTCCACCTGGCTTCTGATATTATATTTTATGTCCTTGTATATTTCTTCCCCGTCAAAACCTGTACTGACAGAACGAAGTTCCCTGCCAAATTTATCATAGAACACCAATGCAGGAGGATTGCCAGAAGATTGTGTATATGAATAATACAATGAACTGCCAGGTGCATCAGGGTGGTCGGTAGCCCAGCGCAGTCCGGTATATTCCTCGTTACCATCGGGATGAGTGACCTTAATCTGCCTGCCAAAATCATCATATTCATATTCCGTGGTAAGGTCATTTTCTTCATCCGTGACAGTTTTTAATAACCCGTTTTCTGTATAGTAAGTATAGCTTTCTTCATAATCAAGGGCATCCTGTTTGCTTTCCAGGTGATAACCATCAGCATAGTACGTGAAATTCTGTTCCCGTAAAGGGGCACCGGATTCTTTGGGAGCAGATACTTTCAGGGTAATGGTGTTCCCATAGCTGTCATACACATATTCTTCTTTAAGCTCTTTTGGGGAATTTTTTTCTTCAATTTTAAAATGCAACATTCCATTACTATTGTACTCAAAGTCGGTTTTCCTGGTGAAATCTGTTTCGCCGGGGCGTTTTTTAAAAGTAATGACAGAATCTGGCAACCCGATTATTCTTTTATCCCCGGAGATAATATTTGTGTATGTGGTTACTGTCGAATCTACAGCTATTAACTGGTCTGTGTCCTGGTAATAACGAGTGTAGGTTGAGAGAGGTAAGAGATAATCATTATAGTTTGCAAAGTATTGTTTTGCTTTGGAATTGTTTGTTTTATCTTCCGAAATGATACTGTCAGTTACAATATAATACTTTCCATTAATAGTTTTAGTTGAAAATTTCATTGTTTTTTGAGATACTTCGTTCCCATTAATTTTGTTTATGATAGTATCAGGTAAAAGTTCATATTTTAATGGAGAGCCTTTTTCTTTTAGTCTTGACAAATGAATAATTGAATTGACCTCAACATCATCAATCCTTGTTTCATTAATGATTTCTCTGAAACCTAACAGACCTTTGCCATTAGTATGTATCTGCGGATCTTTAAAAGAATATAAGTGTTCTGATTGTCCATCTTCCACCTTATTAAGACTTACAATAAAAACTTTGCCGGAATAAACAGCTTTAATATCATTATTTTCCTGATTCTCATATTTAATATAAGGGCTATGAATTACATCATATGAAAATTGAAAATCATTTCCGGTTCCGGTAAATACTTTTTTAATTGTATTAAAAACTGTTCCTGATGATACAGAAAAATAAAAACGACCAATATTACTTGAATATGGATTATAATTCCCTGCGAAAACATCAGTTGTTACGTCATTATTACCTTTACCTGATAGTATTAGAGAAAAATCAGAAGTGGATTCGCTCCATGCTTTACCTATGAAACTATTACCACTTTGAATAAAAACTTTCTGAATATAATTTGTTGTCTCATTTATTGATTCAAAGATGTCATCTTTACCATCATTGTTTACATCATAAATGCAATAAGATAACCTTGTCTGATCATAGGTACTTAATGTTGGGGGATTGATTACATTAACTAAAAATTTTTTGCCATCAGAAATTAAAATTTTCCATTGATAGGAGGGATAATGATTCCTGTAAAGAATATCGCTATTCCCATCTCCATTGAAGTCTCCTATATAAATAAGCTGATAGGTATTATTGATTGCAGTTGAGGTGTAAATTTTAATAAATTTCCCTGACGATTTGTCATACTCCCAAATTGTTATCTTGTCATCATGAAGAAACATTATATCTACTTTCCCATTTCCATTAAAATCAATAAGTTTATAATTTACAGAGTTCCCAAAATCCGAATAGTCACATTGTGAAAAACCGCTACTATTGATATAGTGATTATTCCCCCACTTAAGTAAAAGAAAATCAGGATAGCCATCTCCCTCAAAATCAGCTGCTGCAAGATATGTTTCATTATAACTCGCATTATAAAGTCTTATGACAAAATCCAATGAGTCATTCCTAACCATGGTATTTGTACCGGGAGAATATTCAAAGCACCTGAATTCAACGTAAGGATTACCCTCAAAGGTGTACGGATATTGTAAATATAATTCGTCTTTCCCGTCAAGATTTTTGTCAATAAAATAAACATTTCGCAACTCAGGAAACTCATTAGCACATATAGCTGATATTGTGGTTGATGTTCCCGGATTCAAGTAAACAGCCCAGCCATATTTTGGAAATCCATATGTATAATGACGATATTCGAAACTAACAAAAAAATCAGTAAGCCCATCATTATTAAAATCAGCATAATACATCGCATGTTTATAATAATAATAATAAGACCATGAAAAATCCGGCAGCTGAAAGCTAATAGAACTTGATTCATCAATGATATAGTTATCGTCTTCCCATTCAAAAACAGTCTTATTAAAACTTTCCCCCTCAGATCCGGTCAGTTTAACAGATTGCAGATATGAATATTCCTGGTTATCATAGGTAAGGCTGTATTTTTTAAGTTCATTACCATTTACACCCCCATATTTTACGGATATATCACTTAATATTTTGGAATTTACATATCTTTCACCTGATATATATCCACATATTGAGTCATCTCTGTCAGAATAAGAAAAAATTACGCTGTATAACGTGTCTTCCAAATTCCCATAAGACACTTTTTTTAATCTGAAATGCTTAAATATCTTAGTTAATAACCACTCGCTATGTATTACCCCATCCTGGATACATCCGCCCTCGGGATCCAATATCTCCTCAACTTCATAATTATAGTCATAAACTGAAGTTATTGTATCCAGATCATATTTGTATTCAATATAATTATTACAGGCATCCTGTTGCCGGGTCAGATAAAATGCCTGGTTTATCAATTTGCTGTCCACAATATAGTCATTAACATAGATTACATTATCACAAAATTCCATATGAGAATAAATACTGTTTGTATATTTTAAAGAATTCCTCTGTGTATAATAAAATATATTGCCACTACCATCAAGCACTTTAAAGGACTGGCATCCACATTCATAATTACAATCATACCCCATAATCTTCGGCTTCGGATCATTTTCCAGCCGGTATTCAATACTATCGGTATAATCATTTACTGTAATGAGTCGTTGCCCATCCAGGGTGAAAACATCTGTACTGTCCCATTGTATCTCCTTTGCTTCATCATCATAATAAATAGTTTTAGGCATCCTGGATATAGCCGATACCCCGCTGATATTCCATCCCCAGCCTGCTATCCCGTTACCTGCCTGACTGTTATAGACTAAGGCTATATTCGGGGTCATCCCGTTAACTCCTGCCGGGCATTCTATGGGGATAGTGTAAGTAGCGGCACCGGAAGGACTCGCAGCAAAGGTGCCGGGAATAGCTCCCACAACACCATCATCGCCGACCAGTTCCCCTATATCTCCCCCGGGCCCCCCTGTAATATTACCAGTATCGACCGGTTCTGTATAAAAAGGATCTATCTCTGTGAGTAACGAACATCCATGCGAGGGAGTAAATGAAAATCCCGGGCTGAGAGTAATGTTATCCCTGGCGGTGATCTCATAGGAACTGCTGCCCGAAAGAACAGAGTCAATCTCTACTTCAATCCCTTTTATTTCAATTACCTGTGCGAAAACAGATAAATTTAACAATACAAATACCGCAATCAACAGTTCTTTTTTTTGCTGAAAAACTCCGGTATGTTTAATATTTTTTATTCGGTTAGTATGTGTCATGTGTGTATTATTGTAATTCAGTTAGTAAATAGTTTTAATTCATCATTTTTTTAAGTTGTATAGTCCAAAAAATGGTTCACAAATTTTTGGTAAATATTAATTGCAATATTTTAATTACCATTTTCTTATATCAGCTTTGTTTTTTCCGCCTCAATCAGTTTATTGATTACAAGAGCTTGGTTCTGTTCGGCGGATTAACGTTTCGTCATTTTTCCAGGGGTAAAAACCCCTGGCTATTTAATTTTTACCCCTCCGGGGTAAACCCACTCATTCACTCATTCACTCAACCACTCATCCACTTATCCACTCATACTCTCATACTCTCATCCACTAATTCTTCACCACTCTCCACTCTTTCCTCACGCTTCTACCCGTCACCCTCAGAATATAATACCCGTTCTTCACCCCGGAAAGACTCAATTCATTGATGTTCGAACTGCCTTTCTGATGCAGAATAAGCCTTCCCATATTATCAAAAAGCTGGATGTTCCAAACCTCCGGGGAAGCATTGTCGCCAGGGGGAATTACCACGTATAGTACTTCCTTTGCCGGATTCGGGTACACTTTGAACCCGACAAGGTTTTCTTCCTTAAGAAGTTCTTCCGGTTCTGTGATCTTTGCACTCTTTTTCCCCTGGCTCTTGTAGTATATAATACTTCGTCTTTCGCGGTTTCCTGCTGCATCATAGGCGTATTCGAACATAGAAGGACTGCCTGCAACCACAGGCTTTTCTTCCAGCAGGGTATCCTCCTGGGGAGACGACCGGTCCTGCCATAGCTGAACTTTATAAAATCCATCACTGTCCCACGACAGGGTGATAGAATCTTCATCCTCTTGCGTAATATCAGCCAGGGGAGCAAGCCAGTAGTAAGTTGTTCCTCCCTGACCTGCTGTGTTGTAGTATTTCACCGTGGAATCCACCGGAACTTCATCCGTGCCCACAATAAGCTGGGCGTTTAAACCGGTATATACCGGGATAAACATGAGTAGTATGCTATAGGGTTTCATGATGTAATATAGGTTATTAGGTTAATGGGTTATTGGGTTATTTCCACCTTCGCTGAAGCTCCGGCGGATAAAAGGTTATTGGGTTAATGGGTTAATGGGTTATTGAGTTATTAGGTTATTGAGTTATTAGGTTATTGAGTTATTAGGTTATTGGTTTCCCTTATGATCCCTTTTTTTTTCCGCCGTAGCGAAGCGAAGGTGGAGATCCCTCGATCCCGTGATCCCGTGATCCCTTTAGTCACTTCCTTAATTTTTCCTGTTCCAACTCCCTGATCCGTTTCTCCATCTCTATCAGGTGAAGCGTCAGCTCTTCCACTTTTTTTAATAAGATTACGTTCATTTCCCCAACATCAATACCCTTCTCAATTACTTCACCGGCAGCGGGGACTTCAGGCAGGTGCCTGTTTTCCTTAATATATGCTTCTACTTCCTTTAACGGACTGAGTTTATATCCGGGATCAAAAACATCATCACTCCATACATCTGTTTCAATCTTTACTTCTTTTACATGAAGAGTACCGTCAATCCTGACCTGGCGATCATTGCATACCTTCATCCATAAGCCGTTATAATCATCCGTGAATCCAATATAACTGTTCCCATCGTTCTCATCATTTGGTATACATAACAGCATACTTTGAGTTCCGCCTAATGTCCGTAAAACACCATCACCCGGTTCTGCACCGGTGGCAAAGGAATCAGTTGCAGAGGCCAGTCCTATCTCTAAACTATTGCTTGTATCTGCCAGTTCAATATACGGAGCGCCTGATTTAAAAACCCTCAGCATGGCATTGGTAGTGGGTTTTACCCCGATACCCAGTTTGCCGTATATTCCAACCAGGCTATTATTAAATTCCCCGTAAATCAACGGTGTAGAAGTAGTAGTGTTGGCAATATATAGTTTGCTGGAACCGGTTTCGTAAAATCCAGCTTCATAGCCTATTAAAATATTACCTGAACCGGTAGTAGAATAACCTGCTCTATATCCAATAAAAGTGTTATTCGATCCGGTGGAAGAATATCCTGCCCTGGTACCCAGGTATACATTATTATTTCCCGTTGCATTTGTATAACCCGTGTGAGAACCTAAAAATACATTCGAGGCACCTGACGTATTATATGTACCTGTACTTGAACCAATTAAAGTATTTGACCCACCTGTTTCACTAAGCACACCTGATCTATAACCTACGAAAGTATTGTCAAATCCTTCTTCATTACTTGACCCGGTATAATACCCGATAAAAATATTACGATCTGTGTCATAAGAATATCTTCCGGCAAAATGACCCATATAAACATTTTGAGAGCCTTCTTCGTCAGTTCCGGCATAATAGCCAATGCAAGTATTATAAATTCCAATGTTACCGGCACCTGTTCCATAATAGGTGTTCTGACAATATGCTTCGCCAGATAAGATAATAAGCATTACAATTAAAATATTGCTGAAATAATTAGTTTTCATGTTATGCATGGTTTAAATAATTCTTTAAGGTTATTTATTAATAATTTCCTCCAGTAGTTTGATCCGCAGGGTCAGCTGATTTATCTCCTCCTGCTGCTTCCCGATGGCATTCAGCAAAACCGGGAGCAGTGACAAATAATCCAGCTCATTATATCCATCCGTGGTGGTTGTTACCACTTCAGGAAATACCTGTTTCACCTTTTCGGGATCTAACCGCACATAACTGGTTGTGCGTATGTACTCGCGAAACTGCAGGTTCAGAGAATCAGCCGGGGTATGGCTCTGTAAGGGCAACGGTTCTTTGATTTCCTTATCATACTGTATTCTTTGCGCCGGGTTCAGAACGTTCAGCTGATCTATCCTTTCCAGGACATTGACTGCTTTATACACTTCATCCTGACTGAATACAAGGCCGGAATACATTACAAACAAAATGAGGGAAAGAAATGTAATTTTCATAATGTTAATTTTTAAAGTTAGGTTAATGAAAAGAAAAAGTATGTTTTTATAACATGTTGCTTCCGGAAAAAACAAGGTCTCATTTTTTTGAAATTAATAAGATGCCTTCCTATATATTAATACCAAAAACACCCTAAACATTACCCAAAATTTTAAAGAATTTTTACCTAAAATCGAAAATAAAAATAATTCTCAATATTACAACTTGATATACAGGCATTTAGAAATAAAAGACAATTTAGTCTTTATTTAAGAAAAAACGGAGAAAAATGAAGAAAATGACAAATTTTTGGAGTGGGTTATTTTTTTATTAACCGCTTTTTTTAAAAAATATTCACCTTTTTAAAACAAAACATATTGCATAATCGTGTGAATTTGTATATTGAAAAACTTAACCTGTTTAGAATGAAGAAAATAAATTGCGAATTAAAGAAAAACAAATCTTAAATTATTGTTTACGAGCTGATTACTGTCCGGGGGATTATTATTTCGTCATTTTTTTTTCGAAAACCTTTACTCCTTTCGCAAATCCAAATCCCAATATCCATCCATAAATCCCCCCTCCTATTACATCCAATGGATAATGTACTCCCAGATAGATCCTGCTGTAACATATCAGAAGTGCCACAAGGAACATAAGTATTACCACCCATCTGTTTTTAATAAAATGGATCAGGAAAGAAACCAGGGCAAAGACATTTGCTGCATGTGATGAGACAAATCCAAATTGTCCGCCTCGGTAGTTATTGACAAGATGGATAATGTTTCGCAGTTCGGGATTATGAGATGGTCTCAGACGTTCAAATACATTCTTAAAAAGATGAACCGATCCCTGATCGCTGGCTGTAATAAGTAATATAATTGACAGGATAAAAATAATTGACTTAAGCCGGTATTTATAGATGAGCCATCCCAGGAGTAACAGGTATAAAGGCATCCATGAATATTTACCACTGACCCACCACATCAGGTCATCGAAAAAAGGGCTATGCCAGCCATTGATTGCCAGCAGCATTTTTTCATCAATATGCTGCAGAAGGTCAAGCATATATTCAGGCATTGAGCAGGTTCCAGAGTTTGTCCTTCAACTCCCTGATACCCATTCCCGTGATAGATGAAATAAAAACAAAAGGTAAAGGAGGAAGGTCTTTCCTTACTTCTTCCATAAGTTCATAATCGAGCAGATCGGATTTAGTAATGGCCAGCATTCGTTTTTTGTCAAGAAGTTCAGGATTATACAACCTGAGTTCATTGATAAGGATATCATATTCCCGGTTAATATCACGTGCGTCTGCCGGGATCATGAACAAAAGCGTTGAATTTCTCTCGATATGCCTCAGGAAACGTGTACCCAGCCCCTTTCCTTCGCTTGCACCTTCAATGATCCCCGGGATATCGGCCATGATAAATGAATAATTTTCCCTGTACGATACTATTCCAAGATTTGGAGTCAGGGTAGTAAACGGGTAATCTGCTATTTTAGGTTTAGCAGCTGAGATAACAGAAAGGAGAGTAGATTTTCCAGCATTTGGGAAACCGACAAGTCCGACATCAGCGAGGACTTTAAGTTCAAGAATTCGCCATCCTTCTTCTCCCGGTTCTCCGGGTTGGGCATACCTGGGAGTCTGGTTCACAGATGATTTAAAATGATCATTACCAAGTCCTCCACGTCCACCTTTCATCAGGATACGCATCTCTTCGTGTTCAGTAATTTCAAAAATGAACTCCCCGGTTTCCGGATCACGAACTATGGTACCCAGAGGTACTTCGATGATCATATCTTTCCCGTCAGCTCCGGTTTTAAGCGCTGATGCACCCTTTTCACCATGGGTGGCATATACATGTTTCTGGTATTTAAGATGTAATAAGGTCCATAGGTTCCTGTTACCTTTAAGAATGACATGTCCGCCGCGACCTCCGTCTCCACCGTCAGGGCCCCCTTTAGGGATATACTTCTCCCTGTGAAGATGAGCCGATCCTGCTCCCCCGTTTCCGGAGCGGCAGAAAATCTTTACATAATCCACAAAATTCGACCCGGCCATGTTGCAGTTATTTTAAAAAAGGTATTTTAAGCCATATATGAATCAATTGCAAGGAAAATATCCCGGGATATATCAACAATATTTCCAATTCCATTAATGGGAACATATTTTCCCCTCGCTTTATAATAATTCATAACAGGTGTTGTCTGATTATTATAAACATTTATCCTGTTTTCAATTGTTTCCAGGTTATCATCAGCTCTTCCTGTCTCTTCTCCTCTTTTCAATAATCTTTTTATCAGTTCTTCCTTTTCGACTTCAAGGCCAATCATCATATCCACCTGCATTTTACGTGATTCCATAAGCTTGTCCAACGCTTCAGCCTGGGCTACCGTCCGGGGAAATCCATCAAAAATAAAACCTTTGGCTTCTCTATTTCCATCCAATTTATTGGCTATCATTCCAATGACTATTTCATCAGAAACAAGTTCTCCCTTTTCCATAATAGCTTTGGCTTTCAGCCCCAGTTCAGTCTTTGCGGCCAGTTCTGCCCGAAGAATATCACCGGTTGAAAGATGCACAAGATGGTATTTTTTAATAACATTTTCCGACTGTGTTCCTTTTCCTGAACCCGGAGGTCCGAATAATACTATGTTTAACATGGGTTATTGGGTTATTGGGTTATTAAATATAAGGGATCACGGGATCACGGGATCACGGGATCACGGGATCACGGGATCACGGGATCACGGGATCACGGGATCACGGGATCACGGGATCACGGGATCACGGGATCACGGGATCACGGGATCACGGGATCACGGGATCGAGGGATTACGGGATTGGGGGATCGGGGGATTGGGGGATCGGGGGATTGGGGGATCGGGGGATTTTTCATCTTTAAAGTATAATTTACAGTTAATTCATAAAACTATTTTATTCCGGAATGCAGTAACCATGGTCCATGCTGGTTTTGTTAAGAATTACTGTTGGCATTCTTAATTTAAAAAGAATTATTACACGTACTCTCCATCTCTTGATCGCGTGATAGCGTGATCCCGTGATCCCTCACCTTCAAAGCCCAATGCACTATATTGTTTATAAACCTACATTATTCCCTAACATAGCCTCTAAGGTCTATCGTCTATGGTCCAACGTCTAAATTCCACTTCCTGGGCGCAAAGATAAGAATTAACCTGAAAGCCCTACCCTATAATTTTATAAATATCCTTGTAATTTCTTCCGAATCCCTCATAATCAAGTCCGTAACCAACAACAAAATCATCAGGGATTTTAAATCCTATATAGTCAAGTTGAATATTTTTTTTATATGCGGCTGATTTTAACAGTAAAGTAACAATCTTTACTGAGGCAGGTTTGTAGCCGGAGATCTGGTTCATGATATGTTCGATAGTAAGTCCTGTGTCAACAATATCTTCCAGGATCACCACATTTTCATTAGTCAGGTTTTCATTTAAACCTATTAATTGTTTAATATCACCTGTTGATTTTGCGCCCTTGTATGAAGCGAGTTTCAGAAATGTAATTCTTGCATCGAAAGATAGCTGTCTCAGAAGATCTGCTGCGAACATAAAAGACCCATTCAGAATTCCCAGGAATACCGGATTTTTATCTTTCAGATCATCAGAGAGAATCTTTGCAAGCTCTGTTATTCTGTTTTGGATAGCTTCCGAGCCCAAAAACAATTCAAATTTTTTATTTTTTATAGTAATATGGTTCATTCCGGTTAAAGATTTAATGGTCGTAAATTACGGATTTTATTATATTTGAAAAAAATCTTGATAAGCTGGCAGTTTTTTCTGGTAATATTTTCATTAAAATAAAGATATTATGGATGCAAAAGTAAGTATAATTATGGGCAGCACTTCTGATCTTCCTGTGATGGAGGAAGCCGCTAAGGTTCTTGATGAATTTGAGATCCCTTTTGAGATCAACGCTTTGTCAGCTCATCGTACACCCGAAAAGGTAATGGAATTTGCCAATGATGCTTTAAACAGGGGTATACGTGTAATCATCGCAGGAGCAGGTGGTGCAGCACATCTGCCAGGTGTTCTGGCCGCCTTAACCCCGGTTCCGGTTATCGGGGTGCCCGTAAAAGCTTCCATTTCAATTGACGGATGGGACAGTATTCTTAGTATACTGCAAATGCCTCCGGGAATACCTGTAGCTACTGTTGGACTCGACGGAGCAAGGAATGCAGGAATACTTGCTGCACAAATCCTGGCCACCGGGGATGAAACTATAATGAAAAAAGTGATCAGCTTTAAAAAGGGATTAAAAGCTAAAATAATACAGGCTAACGAAGAATTGAAAAAAGTAAAGTTTAAGTACAAGACAAATTAAACCTGGTAACAAGCCGGGGATCTTTGTAATATATTTCACAGCATATCTTTTATTTCTTTGAGGACCTTATTTCTTCTCCCGTTTTTGCTGATTACTTCAGCTGCCATAGCTGCAGGGGAAAACTTTCCTATTGGGACACGACCTGCATCTCTGGCAAATACTTATGTTATGCAGGCTGATATCTGGTCAGTATATCATAACCAGGCAGGACTGGGATTTTATCCTCATTTCAGCCTGGGATTTCATCATGAGAATAAGTTCGTAATCCCTGAATATAGTCTTCATGCTATTGCCCTTACGCTTCCTGTTAAACCTGGAACATTCGGTTTAAGTTATTCATATTTCGGGTACGAAAAATATAATGAAAGTAAAATCGGATTAGGATTCGGTAAAAATTTCGGGGAAAGATTTTCAGCCGGTGTACAAACAAACCTGCATCATGTTTATATAGACGGTGAATTTGAAAACAGAAATGCTCTTACGGTAGAAGGAGGTATTCAATATAAAGCAAATGAAAAGTTCGCATTTGGAATTCATGTTTTCAATCCTGCAAGAGCAAAAATCTCAGCCTATAATTCCGATACAATTACCACTACATTTCGTGCAGGGACTTCCTATATTCCTTTTGAAAAGCTATTTATCGGCCTGGAGATTGAAAAACACCCGGATAAAGAACCTGTCTTTAAAGCAGGCATTGAATATCAATTAATTGAAAGCCTTTTCCTCAGAACAGGAATATTTACAAATCCTGTTCAAAATACCTTTGGGATCGGTTATAAAATAAAAAGGATTTCTGCTGATATCGCCTTTACACATCATCAAATTCTCGGGTTTACACCCCATTTTTCCCTTCAGATAGAATTTAACTGATTTTTTCCTGTTATTACCCGGCAGTTTTTTCCTGCTTATTGCCATTAACTCATTGAGAGTTCCTCTGTTTTTTAACCTTAATCAGTTTTATGAAGAGAAGTATTTTGCATAAATTCTTATTTGTACCAGTCGTATCTGTTTCATGTTTTCTTTCCCTCTTTTCGCAGGAAAAGGATCTGACCGACAATGTCTTATTCTCACTTTTACTGGAAGAGATAACGGAACAAACGGAAAATGAAGAAGAAACAATGCGTTTACTCGAAGATCTCGGGGAACTCCGGAAAAATCCTTTGAATATTAATAAAGCAAATATTAATGAAATGAGAAAATTATTCTTTCTCAATGATTTTCAGATCAACAGTATTATCCGTTACAGGGAGGAATATGGATATCTTCGTTCAATTAATGAATTACAGCTTGTTCCCGGAATAAGTAATGAACTGATTCAGAAATTAAATACTTATATCAGTGTTTCTGATCCGGATCCTTCTTTTTACAGGCATTCAAAAAAATATGTTAAGAATGATCTGATTATAAGGTTAAAACAAAAATTTGAGATACCAGCCGGTTTTACAAATGATATAGATAGTATGAAACAATTTCACGGAAGCAGGGTGTATTTTCTTGCGAGAAATGAATTAACTCTCAATCCTGGCGCCAGAACAGGTATTCTTATTGAAAAGGATCCGGGAGAGCCCTTTTTTTCAGGATTTAACAAAAACAAACCTGACCACTTTTCAGGGTATGTGGAAATAAAGCGGGACAAAATACTGAAAAAGCTCATCATCGGAGATTATAAAGCGGGATTTGGACAAGGACTTACAGCAGGTTGTACTTTTATCTCAAAATCCTCCAATGCTATGATATTACCAGGCAAAGACGAGCTGAAAAAAAGTCTTTCTGCCTCAGAATCAGGTTATTTAAGAGGGCTTGCTGCTGAAACTGTAATCGGGAAAGCACATACTTCCTTTTTTTTATCCTCTTTGTATCGGGATGCAAAGCTGAACCACAATATCACCGTGAATGATAGTCTGATATACTTTTCCGCGATCAGATATGAAGGTTTTCACAGAAATCCTGATGAGCTTTCGTATCAGAATACAATAAGGCAATTTAATGCCGGAGCCGGTATTTCCCGTAATTTTAAAAATCTTACGATAGGCATTGCCGGAGTTTATACTTCATTTAACCATCCGAAAGAAATATCAGTTTACCATCCTGAGATTGTACCACCTGGTTACCGTAGTGACTATCTGAACCTCGGGATAAATTATCGTCTGAATCTCGGACAAGTTATATTTTTTGGCGAATGGGCTTATGATTATGGCTTTCATTCTGCAATATTAAACGGTTTAATGGCACAATTGCATCCACTGGTAACATTATCAGCTGTTCACAGGAAGTATTCCCCTGAGTATATTTCTTTTTTATCATCATCATTCGGAAAAACATCTTCAGCCAGCAATGAAGAAGGATTTTATATAGGTGTAAATATTGATCCCTTTCCCTTTTTAAACTTGAGCTGTTATGCTGATCATTATTCTTTTCCCTGGTTAAAACAGAATATGCCTCAACCTTATGCGGGAAATGATTATTATCTGAATGCAATTGTAACAATTAACGAGGAAAACAATATTACGTTTAGGTACAGGACGACTAATCAGCAGATGAAAACCAGCCGGAATGAAACAGGAATTGACCTGGCTGAAAAATATAATTCAGTTTCCCGGAGATTATGTTATAATTATACTATCAATGAGAGTCTTAAACTTGAGACCAGGTATGAGCAAACCGGTTTCAGTAATAAAGAGAACAGTGAACAGGGGTATTATCTGGGACAAAAGATCATTTTAAAACCAGTTGGGAAAAAGTTTGCCGTCTGGTTATCCTATGGATTGTTTGATGTTTCTGACTGGCGAAACAGGATATATGTTTATGAACATGATGTGTTATATGATTTTGCCATTCCGGCAATGTACAGGGAAGGAAGTCGTTTTTCCATAATGATAAAAGCACGAATATTAAAGTATTGTGAGGTTTGGTACAAGTTTTACATAAGTCTTTATGAAAGATCCGTTGAACGTGGTTCCGGTGCTGATATGGTGTGTTCGGGGACTGATTCAGGGATGAAAATACAGTTGAGAATTTCGTTATAAAAATTCGTCACTCGTTTGTTTTTTTCACCTACACACCCCTAATCTGTTTTAATATCCTTAATATTCAGTTGCAGGCTGGTTTCTCCCCTGAATTCATTTTCATCTATGGAATAACAGATATCGAAGGCATGTCCCTGTGAAATAGCGGGGAAGTTGTGTCCCTGTTGAAAAGCAATTGCGGGATATACTTTATAAGGATCTTCTTCCTGGACAAGGTAAAGTTTCAGGTGTTCACCGGTAGCTCCGACAGGCTTGCCATCTCCGTTATCTGACACATTTTCTGTAAAGAATACAGGTGTCATGTTTTCCGGTCCAAAGGGCTGGAACTGCTGAATTATCCTGTAAAATTTTTCATCCACTTCTTTCAGGTCAAGTTCTGTATCTATTTCTACCACAGGTATTAACTGTTCGGGATGAATAGTCTGGCTGACAATCTCCTCGAATTTTTCCTGGAAAAGGCCAATATTCTGAATCTTAAGAGTAAGGCCTGCTGCATATTTATGTCCTCCGAAGTTTTCAAGCAGGTTACTGCAACTTTCGATGGCCTGGTAAAGATCAAAACCATTCACTGAGCGGGCGGAACCGGCGGCCATATCATTGGATTTTGTCAGAATGACTGTCGGCCGGTAATAATATTCCATTAAACGGCTGGCAACAATACCTATAACACCTTTATGCCAGGCAGGATTATACAGAACTGTTGATTTCCTGTTCTTCATTTTTGGATCAGACTGGATAACGGACAATGCTTCCTGGGTTATGAGGGCATCAACATTTCTGCGGGTAGAATTAAAGTCATTGATCTTTGTGCCGATCAGGACAGCTTCTTTCTCATCCTCAGATATAAGCAGTTCAACAGATTTTTTCCCTGATTCCATTCTGCCGGCAGCATTAATCCTGGGTCCTATTTTAAATACAATATCTTCAATAGTGATCTTCTTCCCTTCAATACCTGAAAGTTTTATAATTGTTCTGATTCCTGTGGAAGGATTTTCATTAATTTGCTTTAATCCATAAAAAGCAAGTACACGGTTCTCTCCGGTAATAGGGACAATATCAGAAGCAATACTTACCGCCACGAGGTCGAGATAAACAAGAAGATCGGAGAATGGGAGCCCGAGGCGGGAATGAAATGCCTGAATAAGTTTGAATCCTACCCCGCATCCCGATAGTTCTTTATAGGGATAATCGCATCCCGGTTGTTTTGGATCCAGCACAGCTTCAGCCTGGGGTATGGAACTACCCGGATTATGATGATCACAGATAATAAATTCCACTCCCTGGTCTTTGGCATATTTGATCTTTTCTACCGCTTTTATTCCACAATCCAGTGCAATTACAATTTTATACCCGTTGGATGCAGCAAAATCAATTCCCTTGTATGAAATACCATATCCTTCCGTATACCTGTCGGGGATATAAAAATCAATATTTTTGAAATATTTTTTGAAATAACTATATATCATTGCTACTGAAGTAGTTCCATCAACATCATAATCTCCGTAAATCAGCAATGATTCATTACTTTCCAAAGCCCTCATAATTCTTTCCACCGCTTTATCCATATCTTTCATCAGGAAAGGATCGTGAAGATTTTTCAGGTCAGGTCGAAAAAAAGCTTTGGCATCTTCAAAGGTTTTTATTCCTCTTTGCACAAGCAGGCAGGATACAGGTCGGTTCACGCCTAAAGCTTTCTGAAGGAATCCTATTTCCCCCGGAACTCCCTGGTCTTTGATTATCCAATTCTTGATCAGCATAAGTTCTTTCTTCAATGTATCCTGAAATACAAAAGTAATAATATCCGGTCAAAAATGTCATTTAATATCATAGCTTACATACATTCCGCACATGATATTAATGTTAAGATATTATTATCAGGTATATAGCTTAATGGAATTTATTGTTAAAAAACTGCTTTGGGGAATAAAAAAAAATTTAATGTGCTGTTTGTGCGGTTTAAAGAATAATTTTTAATGAAAATTAAATGACATAATACTGGAATAACATTTTAATTTATCCGATAAAAAGGATAATTGAGTCTACTTCGAAAAAATCATTTCCCCCTACATCCCCCAAGGGGGACTTTCTGCAAGTTGCTGATTTATAGACTCTCCCCCTATAGGGGGTTGGGGAGTATAATCATTGAAAATTACTTTTCGGACTAGACTTATAATTTTTATACAGTGTATTAAAAAATTTTACTCAGGCGTCATTTTTCATTTTACCAGTAAGTAAATAAATGAAGCCAAAGCAGCTCCCAGTATAGGGCCTAGTATAGGTATCCATGAATACCCCCAGTCACTGTCTCTTTTATCTTTCACCGGGAATACAGCATGCACAATACGAGGGCCGAGATCACGGGCAGGATTAATGGCATAACCTGTTGTTCCTCCCAGGGACATTCCAATGCCCACAACCAGCAGAGCCACCGGAAGTGCACCTATGGATCCAAGTCCAACTGCAACACTTGCAGCATTGACAGTGCAAAGAGATGGTTGGGTAAAATGAAGTATAACAAAAATCAATATAAAGGTACCTGTAATTTCACAAAACAGGTTATGAGGAAGATTGCGTATTGCAGGACTGGTACAGAAAACCGCAAATTTGGTGTCTTTGCAATCTGTGATGTCAAAATGAGGTTTAAAGTAAAAATACACCAGTGATGCACCGAAGAATCCACCGAGCATTTGAGCTATAATATACCCCGGAACAGATGACCAGGGAAACAGCCCGGCAATAGCCAGTCCAATGGAAACAGCAGGATTGATATGTGCACCGGAATGAGGACCTGCGATTACCACTGCAAGGAAAACTCCCAGACCCCAGCCAAAGGTAATATTTACCCATCCGGCACCATAGCTTTTAGTGCCTTTCAGTACTGAATTGGCGACAACCCCGTCGCCCATTAAAACCAGAACGGCAGTGCCGATGAATTCAAAAAGTAAAGCATTGTTCATAATGTATAAATTAGTTAAATATTGTTTTATATTGCAATTCTTAAGATGTCCATGATCGTGCTCTTTTTACAGCTTCAACCCATTTATATCGTAATATTTCCCTTTCTTTTTCTGCCATATATCCCGTAAACTGTTTATCAAGTTGCCATTGATTTTTAATATCATCTATACCATTCCAGTATCCAGTTGCAAGCCCTGCAAGATAAGCAGCTCCCAGGGCTGTTGTTTCCGTGATCTTAGGTCTTGCTACTGGGATTCCCAGTATATCTGCCTGGAACTGCATAAGCAGGTTATTGGCCACAGCACCTCCATCCACCCTGAGTTCCCTGATACGCATTCCGGTATCTTTCTCCATAACATTCAATACATCCATAGTCTGAAAGGCAATTCCTTCCAGCGCAGCCCTGGCAATATGGCCTTTATTTGTTCCCCTGCTGATCCCTACCAGGAGTCCGCGTGCATATTGATCCCAATAAGGAGCTCCCATTCCTGTAAATGCCGGTACAAAAAACACATCACCGTTATCTGCCACAGTTGCTGCCAGTCCTTCTACTTCCGAAGAGGATTGAATGATCCCCAGTCCATCACGCAGCCACTGAACCACTGCTCCACCGATGAAAATACTACCTTCCAGGGCATAATTGACAATATTCCCTATTTTCCAGGCTACTGTTGTCAGAAGATTATTCTTTGAAATGAATGGCGTACTCCCGGTATTCATCAGGATAAAACACCCGGTACCATAGGTGTTCTTAACCATTCCCTGGTCAACGCACATCTGCCCGAACATAGCAGCCTGCTGATCACCGGCAATCCCACCCAGGGGTACTGAGGATGCAAGAAAATCAACGGACGTATTATCATAAACTTCACTGGAATCTCTCACCTCAGGAAGCATTGATGCCGGAATACCCAGGATATCCAACAGTTCCTGGTCCCAGGACAGTTTGTTAATATTAAATAACATAGTACGGCTTGCATTGGTTACATCCGTAATATGTCTTTTCCCGCCGGTAAGTTTCCATATCAGCCAGCTATCCACAGTACCAAAAGCAAGCTTTCCTTTTTCCGCTTTCTCTCTTACTCCTTCCACATTATCAAGTATCCACCTGATTTTTGTCCCGCTGAAATATGCATCAATAACAAGTCCGGTTTTCTCCCTTATCAGCTCTGTATATCCTTTTTCCCTAAGTGTATCACAAAATCCCGATGTCCTCCTGTCCTGCCATACAATAGCATTGTACACGGGTTCCCCTGAAGATCTGTCCCACACTATTGTAGTTTCACGTTGATTGGTAATACCTATCCCTGCGATATTTTTCCCGCTTATATTTAATTTTGACATTGCTTCAACAGTTACAGCTACCTGGGAAGACCATATTTCTTTCGGATTATGTTCTACCCATCCGGGTTTTGGGAAAATCTGCCTGAATTCTTTTTGAGCCACAGCTAAAATATTTCCTTTCCTGTTAAAAATTAAAGCTCTTGAACTAGTGGTTCCCTGGTCTAATGCTAAAATATATTTTTCCATGATCAATATAATTTGTTCCGCATATTATTAATAATCAACACTTTACGCCTTTGCGCTTAATTAAAATTTAACGAACTATTGATAGAAATGAGGCCTAAAAATAATAATTTCTGGTTACAAGCTCATATAATGTAAGCTGTTCTTTTATCCATTTGTTATCCTTCACCATTTCAGCTGCCATAATTTGTGCAACTATGGGTGCGATACGAAGACTCTCACGTGCATTTAGTAACTGGCAACGTGTCCGCCTGGACAGGAAGTCTTCAATATTTACTGCCATTTCTTCTTTTACAGCCCATACTATCTGTGCTTTAATAATCCCCAATTCTTCACTGATAACTTCATGAAGACCGGGTTGCCTCCCGGCAAGGTCCATTATTGCATCCCTGTCAGATCCATACACATATAAAGGATCTTTCAGATCTACATTTTCCTTATAGCCATGGATCTTCAAATGCCTTGTTTTTGTAAGGGTTTTCTTCCACCCGTTAATTTTTTCGGCTTTATTGATCATGTCTTCTGCCATCTTTCTGAATGTAGTCCATTTTCCCCCTACCATAGTCATTAATCCTGAGCGCGAGACTATTATTTTATGGCTTCTTGATATTTCCTTAGTCTTTTTCCCATCTCCCTGCGGAGCTGCCAATGGTCTGAGTCCTGCAAAGACACTCAGTACATCCTTTTTTGAAACAGGCTTTTTCAGGTATTTCCCGGCAGTAGATAAAATAAACGATATTTCTTCCTCCAGTGCAACCGGTTCCAGAGATGCCTTTTCAACCGGAGTGTCGGTTGTGCCAACCACAACTCTTCCATGCCATGGTACTGCAAATAAAACTCTTCCATCATCAGTTTTAGGGATCATCAACGCATCATCACCTTCAAGGAAAGAATTATCAAGCACAATATGAACTCCCTGGCTTGGCCTGATAGTTTTTCTTGCCTCAGGGACATCCATTTGTAAAACCTCATCTGCAAAAACACCAGTTGCATTAATAATTATCTTTCCCTCCACATTCAATTCTTCCCCTGTTAATTCATCCTTTACGCAAACACCTGCAAGTTTTCCTGTATTATCTTTTTTTAATGATATTACCTGCATATAGTTTAATACTACTGCATCTTTTTCAACTGCTGTCTGTAAAACGCTGATTGCCATTCGGGAATCATCAAACTGCCCGTCATGATATAAAATTCCCGCTGTCAGTCCTTTTTCAGATATTCCGGGAATTCTCCTGGTTGTTTCTTTCTTTGATATTCTCCGGGATCGGCCAAGGCTATATCTTCCTGCCATAAGGTCATATACTTTTAATCCGGCAGTATACAGGAACTCATCATACCATCCATACGCCGGAATTATAAATGACTGATTTTTAACAAGATGCGGGGCATTCCTTAGTAATAAACCTCTTTCAATACAAGCTTCTCTGACCAAAGCAACATCACCCTGAGCGAGGTAACGAACACCTCCATGTACTAATTTTGTGCTTTTACTTGATGTTGATTTTGCAAAATCTGATTTCTCAAATAAGATCACTGAGTATCCTCTTGCTGAAGCTTCCAGGGCAATGCCTATACCTGTTGCACCTCCGCCGATAATTATAAAATCAAAACGGGTTTTTTCATTTTTAAGCCGTTCCAACATTAATTTCCTGTCCATTTTCAAATTTTTTTTGCAGTATTGATTTCTTTTGCTTTCGATTTATTCATTTAAAATTATTTGCCATTTTTAAACTTAAGTCCGCTTCGAAAAGATATCTTTTCAATATTAAAAGAAAGAATTGCCACGGATTACTCAGATTATCAATTAACGCGTTGTGTAATTGAAGTTAAACATGTAACTCAATAATTATTAATACCTTAATTACCCCCATACCCCCTAAAGGGGGCTTTAAGTCTCCCCTTTAGGGGAGATTTAGAGGGGGACAAAGAGCTTTTAAATATATTTTCATGTTTTTACCCAAGGTATGATTTGATAAAATTTTAATAATTAACTGGTTATTAATAACTTAATAAAAGTAATCATTTTTATTCCATTAAAATATAATCGCATAACAGATTATGAGTTAATTAACACAAACAAATCCGTGAATCTGTGTCAATATTTGAAATAATATGACTTTTCAGAGTAGACTCAAACCTACAATAATACAAAATTAAAACTAATTCGAAAGATTTCGAAACATCTTTATTTCTTTTTATTTCGTTTGATCCTTGCTAATATTCTGATTAATTTTGAGGGAAAAAGAAAACATATGACAACCAGTATTCCGGAAAGGCATCAGTATATTTTAAACAAGCTCAGGGAACAGGGGCATGTAAATGTTCTGAATCTAAGCCAGGAGCTAAATGTAACCACTGTTACAATCAGAAAGGATTTGAAATACCTGGAAGAAAGAAAATTCCTTTTCAGGTCTCATGGAAGTGCAACACCAAACAATCCATATATCAATGAACGTCCTGTAAACGAAAAAGAAAAGATAAGGGTTGCTCAGAAACAAAGGATTGCAAGGGCTGCTGCATCTCTTATTGAACCGAAAGACAGCATTATTATTGCATCAGGAACGACTGTCATTGAGCTGGCCAGGCATATCAAAGCCCACAGTCAGTTAACTGTTGTAACTGCCTCACTGAATGCTGCACTCATTCTCTCAAGAGATCCTATAATAGATATTATTCAGCTGGGCGGAGCATTGAGAAAGAACTCATCTTCCGTTATCGGGCACTATGCAATAAACATGCTCGGGGAATTGTCATGTAACAAACTGTTTCTCGGGGCCGACGGTATCGATCCTGAATTTGGAATAACAACGACCAATAATATGGAAGCGGCACTGAACAAACTAATGATCAAAGCAGCACAAAGGGTCATTGTACTGGCCGATTCCACAAAATTCGGCCGCAGGGGATTCAGTAAGATATGCGATCTCGCTGAAATAGATATGGTTATCACAGACGATGAAGTTCCGGGATCATTTGTGGAGAAGCTGGATGAGGCGGGGATTGAGTGTGTGAGAGTATGAGTGGATACGTGGATGAGTGGATACGTGGATGAGTGGATACGTGGATGAGTGGATATGTGGATGAGTGGATACGTGGATGAGTGGATACGTGGATGAGTGGATACGTGGATGAATGGATACGTGGATGAATGGATACTTGGTTAAGTGGATACGTGGATGAGTGGATACGTGGAGGATGAGACTGTTCTACGAACTGTGTCAAATTTAAGATAATAATTTAAATTTGACGCTTATGAAAAAGAAAATCAACTGGGAAGAGTTCAGTAAAGAAGCAGCTGAACTCATCCGGCAAAGGAAGCCCTTA